>MDTE01167149.1_pt1 | contig 26082 bp, 20 predicted proteins | sample 811231 | NCBI WGS metagenome assembly MDTE01 (sample SAMN05326651, study PRJNA326480) | marine metagenome | isolation source: seawater | place: Indian Ocean: Red Sea | collected 2010
CAAGTGGAGAGCGCCCTTTCCACGATCCAGGCCGGCCAGATGAACCGCATTGTAGTCGCCTATGAGCCCGTCTGGGCCATTGGCACCGGCCATACGGCCACGCCCGCACAAGCGCAGGAAGTTCACGCACGAATTCGTTCGCATATTGGGCATCTTTATGATGCAGATATTGCGAATTCGCTCAACATCCAGTATGGCGGCAGCGTAAAACCCGATAACGCAGCCACCCTTAAGAGCCAGCCCGATGTGGATGGTGCTCTGGTGGGTGGCGCTAGTTTAGACCCCGAATCATTTATCCAAATCATCCGAACCTGAAGGCGGAGCCAAAATGTTCCTCAATCTGCTCGTAGGATCCTACCTAGTCATCTGTTTCTTTCTGATCATCATCATTCTTCTCCAAGCTGGAAAGGGTGGTGGAATGGGTGCCGCCTTTGGTGGTGCGGGCTCATCGACCGTTTTAGGCGGCTCCGGTGGTGCCGGTACGGTTGGAAAGATTACGTGGTGGGCATCCGCACTTTTCATGCTTCTTTCGATCATGATCACCGTAACCTCTGGTGCGCGAAGCAAAATCAAAAACCGAACGGATAAGACGCCTCCTGTCTGGACCGCGGATGCTGCGCTGACCTTCACAGAGGTCACGCCGAATAGCATGAAGGTGGCCTGGACATCTGCCTCGGACAACCGGGGTGTCACGGATTACTTCGTTGTTATCACGCAAACCAATGATGAGACTCGTGTTCGCGAGAAACACATCACAGCCGACGACGACAACACCATCCTTTCGGAAGTTGTTGTAGAGGACCTACAGCCCGAAACAGATTATAGTGTCGTCGTAACCGCACGTGATGCCCAACGTCTTTCGACGGAAGGCCCCAAAGGGTCGCAACGCACAACCGCCGCGACAGAGGCCCCAGAGCCTACGGAAGAGCCAGCGTCAGATCCTGCTCCGACCGTGACGCCCGACGCAGGCGGAACCGATCCTGGGGACACAACCTCAACGACGAACACCGATGCTACGGAATCAACATCATCCGACACGTCTAGTGATTAGCAACGGGATCCGAGGTCGCGAACCTTCTTCCGGCGAACAGTAGTCGGAAACAGGGAGCAGAAGACGAGATGAGGGACCAAGAAGCGGGAGAACTGAGAGCCGTCCGGTTTCGGGACGCCATCTGGCGCCTTGGAGGCAGCCCCTGGTCTTTCTATTTCTTAGGTGCCCTTTTGGCGGTATGGATCCTGATTGGGTCGGCCGTACCCCAGGTCCCCATGAGTGAGCTGCAGGGTATGGCGTCTGTCGAGATACGCCAACTTACGCGCCTCTTCGAAGCAAACGAGCTGGCCTTTTCATGGTTCACCTATTTACTGCTAACGCTCCTGTTCATTAACGGGCTCGGTATGGCATTTGCCAAACGTTTGGGACCAGCCTCCTTTCTTCTACCCATTGCCTTTGTCCTCGGTGTGGTGGGCTTCTATGCCTCCACCCACGTTGTACAGCGTGGCACGGTCTGGGTTCGGGAAGGCGGAAACAACATCCACACCGACTTTCGAGCAATCGCCGAGACCAATAGTGGAAGACTGGATATCACCCTTCCGTTCTCGTTGATGTGCCCGCCGCAGGATGGGGATAGCCTCAATTGCATCGTTCAGCACGCCAAGAACGGGAAAAGGCAGTCCATCGTAATCCACACCCCCGGTAACGGTGTCTCAACCATTGGCTCGTATCGTATGAGCTGGACGCAAACCCGACCGGCTCAACGGCCGACTAGCGAAGCCTTCGACATTAAACCTCCCGCACCCTGGGTCTACCTGGGTTCGAACGGTGAAAGCGGCGTTGTGTGCAAAGACGAGCCTTGTCCGAGGCCGGGAAAGAGCGATGCCCCCGTAGACTCCTTAACGCTGGGCCCCTGGAAACTCTCCTTTCTTTCTACCAAGAACGACGGGGCCGTTTTGGTCGCGAATGGCCCAGGTACGAGTTCTGGAAAAACCCGTGTTCTGGTGGGGTTGGACTCCCGACTTCGTGAAGGTCCCGATGCCCCTGTGGCCAAGGGCGATGCAACAACTCATCTCCCAGGCTCCGTTCGAGCCCCACGATGGCTTGGCATGAGTTTCGTCCGCATCCCGGAGAATTCTCTTCTCTCCACCCTATATTGGGCTCACCCATTATTTGTCCTGGCTGCGGTTGGATTGCTCATCTCTCTTCTTCGCAGAAAAGACGAGGAGAAGGTGTGATGCCCGCGATTCCGATCACCCTGCTTGTCGGGGCCGTCCTCGCCTTGGCAGGCTTTACGGTTCCTCGTGGCCATCGCGCGATCTCGCTGCTCGTCATCGGCGCGGTAATCGGTGCTATCTCGCAACACGGCTCTTTGGCGTTTGATGAAGCCTGGTACGTTCTCGCTTTGAGCACCTTAGGCCCCCTCCTATTGGGTCTTATCAACCGAAACCACGCGCGCGAAGCCCTCGCGGTTGCCACAACCCTTTTATGGCCAGCCTGTCTTCTATTTGTCTGGCGCATATCAAGTCATACCCCGAGCGCAGATCTCGATCTGGTGACGGGTATTCTCCTCACACTTGCAACCACAACAACCGCTACCATTTTTGTACGTGTAAGCTCGTCTCTATACGAGGCGGGGGAAGGCAAGCTCTGGAACGCGCTGGTCCTGGCGGTTCTGGTACTGATCACGTTATTGCCCTGGGCTGGCAGTACCGATGCAGTGCCGGTGGCTATATCCGCCACGACGGACACCTTGGATGTGCCACAAGTGGTAACATTGATAAGCCTCGAAGCATCGAGCGGTATGTCCAACGAGACCAACGCCATCGCTACAGGACATATCGAGTTATTAGCGCACCTTCGTACGGCCCTTCTCTGGTCTGGAATTGCGAGCTTGCTCCTCTTGGCTTTCTCGGCGATTACGCGCCACACTACCGCGCGCCGCCTCTCCGACCTCACATCTGTTGTAACGGCCGTAATCGCGACTCTGCTCCCTATAGCCGCCTTCTTCTCTGTGATGGAGTCTCCGATACCTCGTGCGCATATCGAAGCGGCCACACTGGCAAGACTGGGCTTGCCGGCCGCCACAAGTTATCTCCCTCTTGGCACACTCCCCAGTCCGAATGGACACTTCCTTCTGCTCGGGCTTCCTGTGGCAGCCGGACTGTTGCCTGGACTCGCAGCTGCCCTATTTACGGGGCTAGCCCATTCAAGGCCCAAGGAGAACCCAACGGGTGCCCTGGAAGAGAACGCATCCGCTCCGACCCGCTGGGTACTTCTCGTATTTGCTACCCTAAGTGCCGTCTATTGCTTTGGCATGTTCGCGACCGAGTTGTCGGGATCGGGTTATGGGCTCGGTCGCGCCCCCTGGTCCACAATCCTTTCCGCCCTGATTGTTACCGCAGGGACCCTGGTGGCAACAAAGGAACAAAAGGATGGGAAGCGTTTCCTCGGAACAGGCATGCTCGTCGTCCTCACACTGATACTGGCGGGTATCATTGGACCCGGCGAAAGCTGGTTCCCTTGATATGAAAACCCAGGCCATACGGCTCGACACCTATTATAGAAAACACGCGCGGGACCTTCCCTGGCGGCATACGACGGACCCCTACCGGATCTGGGTCAGCGAAATCATGCTTCAGCAAACCCGCGTCGAAGCCGTTCGCGAGCGTTATGTACAATTTCTTGAGAGGTTCCCTCACGTCTACGCGCTTGCCGCTGCTAACCTTGACGAGGTACGTGCCGAATGGTCCGGGCTTGGGTATTACCGGCGTGCCCGCTATTTATGGGAAGGAGCCCGGTATATAGTGGAACAACATGGGGGCGTCTTCCCCGACAACTCCACCGCGTTGCAGGCCGTTCCGGGTATTGGTGAGTATACATCCTGTGCCGTAGCCGCGATCGCATTTGGTGAGCCCGTCGCGGCAATCGATGGGAACGTCCTGCGCGTAGGGAGCCGAGTTCTCGGAATCGACGCACCAAAGAATTCGGCGGCGTTACGAAAACCAGTGAAAGCCTGGGCAGACGCTATCGTCGAGAACGGCGAACCGAGCATTCTTGTACAGGCATTAATGGAGATTGGTGCCACAGTCTGCACCCCACGAAGTGTGGCGTGCGCAAAGTGCCCGTTTGGCGAAGACTGTATCGCCAAATCGACCCTACCCGATCCCACGGTGCTCCCCACAACAACGCCCAAAGCTCCCAGATCCCAATGGAAAGGCGTTCTTTTCGCCGCGCTAACACCCGATGAGGCACTCTTTCTACAACGAAGGCCAGAGAAAGGGCTCCTGGCCGGGCTTTGGTTTCTACCTGGACTGGTAGGCGAGCAGGCGGATCTGATGGGCCGACTGGATGACCCTGCCAGCCTCTTGCATTCGATCCTCCCCGGCGCGACGATTGTCGATGCACCTCCCGCAGTCGGGACCTGGCAATTCTCGCATATAGACCTCAACGCCACCATCTATCGCGCCCAGCTCCCAACCGGTTTCAATGGCGCAGCGGGAAGGGTTAATCCCCCTCCGGACTGGGCAAAAGAAGCACTGCCCAGCGTAACACGACATCTCCTCTCGGTTGCCGATGTGCATATCGGATCGGGACCCACGGGTAAGACATCGCCCCCTTGAGTTTGCGCGTCAACGGAATCTGAAGCACCATCGAGGAACGGTCCACGTACGCTGCCTCTCTGGTCGAGCTCCCCCTATGTGCCCAAAGAAAATAGAAAACATCCCCCTACCACTCGCCTACGACACGCCGGATCTACACGCCGCCGCTGCGGACGCCCTGGGTCGACCCCTGGAAGAAATTGGGGCCGTGCGTATGATTCGTAGATCCCTGGACGCAAGACGGCGTTCGCCACAGTTTCTTGCAAACCTTGAGATCTTCTCCCCAGGCGAAGACCCAGCCCCATTGTGGAATGGCCCGCAATACGCAGCCAAACAAAGCACCAGGAACTCGCCTTTAATCGTAGGTGCTGGACCCGCAGGCCTCTTTGCGGCTCTACGCCTACTCGAACACGGTATCAAGCCCCTGGTGATCGACCGCGGGGCTCCGGTGGATGAAAGAGGCCGTCATGTGGCCGACTTTCGACGGAACGGGGCCCTAAACGAGGAGTCCAATTACTGCTATGGAGAAGGAGGCGCAGGCACCTTCAGTGATGGGAAACTCTATACCAGAAAAAAGCATGTCCTGGTTCGCACCGTGCTCGAATGGCTCGTGGCGTTCGGGGCCCCTGAGTTTGAAACCCTGATCGAATCACGCCCCCATGTTGGAACCAATTACCTGATCCCTATCTTAAAGAAGCTTCGGGAGGACCTCCAGGCCCACGGAGCGGAGATTCGCTTTCACACCCGCCTCCTACGATTCTTGTACCAGAACGATGGCGGCCATCAGAAGATTGTCGGGGCAGAACTTTCCGATGGCACCCATGTGGACTGTGAGAATGTGATCCTGGCCACAGGGCATAGCGCGCGCCCATTATATCGGCAGCTCCTGCACGAAGGAGTCGCGATGGAATCGAAACCCACAGCGATTGGATTTCGTCTCGAGCACCCCCAGGAGATGATCGACGCGTCCCAATTTGGCGCCTCCGCTGGTAAAGGGCATCTGGGCGCCGCAAGCTATCGACTCGCCTGCCAGGCGGACGGACGTGGAGTCTATTCCTTCTGCATGTGCCCGGGAGGCTTCGTCATTCCAACACCCGTGCGGGACGGGCACCTGAACGTGAATGGAATGAGCAATTCCAATCGTGGGGGCCCCTTTGCAAATAGCGCCATCGTTACCACGGTAGACGCAGAGGATTATGCCAAACTTGCTGCGCCCGATGTGCCTCCCGCCCTCGCAGGCCTTGCCTTTCAAGATGCATTAGAGCAAGCCTGCTTCACCCTCGGCGGCGGGTCCTATATCGCGCCGGCACAACGGATCCCGGATTTTCTGCGAGGACGCACTGGGGACGTACCTGAAAAGACGAGCTTCCGGCCGGGCATTCAGGCCGCGGATCTCACCACGATTCTACCCGGCCAGCTCCATGGGCCGTTGCGTGAAGCGCTCCAAACCTTTGCCCGAAAGATCCGTGGGTTCGATAGCCGTGAAGCCGTGGCCATCGGATTGGAAACCACGACCTCCGCACCTCTACAGATTCTACGGGACAACCAGAGCCTTCAATCCCCAACCGTAGGGGGGTTATATCCTTGCGGGGAAGGAGCTGGTTTTGCAGGTGGTATTGTATCGAGCGCCATCGATGGCATCCGTGTAGCTGACGCCATCGCCGACCAGCAGGCCTAACCGCTCAAGTCCAGAGTCCCCTGCTCCACCTCGACTGCTGGCCCTGCCATACGAAGCCCGAAATCGGACTTTCGCACCTCGATCTCCAGAGAACCTCCGGGCAACCATGCACTGACCGCGGTATCGAAGGGCGCCCATCCCAGGCCGGCTGTTACGGCTATCGAAGCACATGCGCCGGTGCCACAGGCCTGGGTAAACCCACAGCCACGCTCCCACACGGCGACTTCTACACTTCCGTCCCCATTCATTTGAATACATTCTACATTCGTCCGCGCTGGAAAGTCCGCGTGAACCTCCAATAATGGGCCAAGACGCAAAACTCGATCTACGACGGACTCATCGTTTTCTGGCAACACCACGAAATGAGGATTGCCCATATCGACCCGATAGCCCACAAGCTCTTCGCGGCCGTAGGCAGTGTCTAACGAAATCCTATGGGGCTCCCCATCCAAGGGGTCGAGGACGGTCGCTACTCCCATATCGACGGACACCCAGGCCTGTTTGATGGATTCCCTCCGTACGGCCACAGCCTTTTCACCGGCCAGGGTGTTGATCACGAAGGACTCGGGCGCCCCTCTATGATTCACAAGATATTGGGCTACGACGCGCACGCCGTTCCCGCACATCTCGGGCACGCTGCCATCCGAGTTGAGAATATGCATAAAAGGGGGATCGCCCCCTGCTACCATCAATATGCCGTCCACATCATAGCGGTCTTTGGCGCAAAGCTGCCGGGCGACATCCGGGGTGATTCCAGAGGTCGAAGGGTCCGACTCGACGACCAAAAAGGAATTTCCAAGCCCATGCCCTTTTACGTAGCTGATCGATCCCATCGCAGCTGCCTCATGCCTGGTGCATACGCACAGACCGGCGGCGGCCCAACACGAGTAGCCCCAATAGAAGGGACAGCCAGGACGCTCCGCCCGCTCCGCTAGAGCAACCGGATGATGACCCCGCACCGTCCAAGCCCGGAGCCTTCTCTGCGGGCAATACGCACATGCCGTAGAGGTTCACCAGGCCGGGAGGACATGGATCGGTCCAATCTCGGCCCAACACCGGCCCTCCTCCATTATTTGCTCCTTGCACACAGGCGCCAGATACACAGTTGTAATTGGGAGCGCACACGCCACAAACCCCGCCACAGCCGTCAGGACCGCACTGGGTATTTGGGCAGTACGGTGTACAGCCCTCCGGTATGCAGGAACCCGCCAGACTACATGTCTCGCCGGTACCGCAAACACCACAGGAGCCACCACAACCATCATCACCGCAATCTTTCCCAAGACAGCTTGATTGGCAGGCCTGGCAGACATTCATCGGCCCACATTCATACCCAACGCCGCAATATCCACAGCTACCCCCACAGCCATCGTCACCGCACTCTTTTCCCGTACAATTGGGCTGGCAGCCACCGGCAGCACAGAGGCCATTATTACAGTATTGCCCGGCACCGCAGGAACCACAGCTCCCGCCACAGCCATCGTCACCGCAATTCTTCCCGTTACAGTCACCCACACAGCTAGCTGCGCACATACCGCTAGGCGAGCACGTCAGCCCTGGCGCGCATTGCCCACATAAACCACCGCAGCCGTCCGAACCACATTGTTTACCTGCACAGTCCGGCGTACAGCTCCCCGACGGCACACAGAGCCCTAAGACACACGTCGCGTTCACAGCACAGCTCCCGCAACTCCCGCCACAGCCATCGTCGCCGCAGACCTTTCCACTGCAATTGGCACTACAGGGCCCAGAACATTGCCCCTGGACGTTATCACAGGTCTGGGACACGGGGCATGTGCCACATACGCCACCGCAACTGTCGGGCCCACACTCTCGACCCAGACAGTTTGGAGTGCACGAAGGGGTGCAGAGGTTGTTTACACAGCTATACCCTCCAGGGCATCCCCCACAACTGCCACCACAACCGTTGTCGCCGCACACCTTCGCGAAGCAGTCCGGCACACAGCCAGATGTCGGGCAATTATATGGGAAGGCACCCGATGGGTCCGAATTGGTGTTCGATGTGCAGTCATAAAAACCTTCGGCATTATTCCAACCACATAACTGCAAGGACGGATCGCTATTGTCCTGACACGGGTAGACCTGGATTTGCCCATTAAAACAGAACTGCATCGAGCCCGTCTCATCACAACAGCCTTCGTTCCCAATCGAGCCACAGTCTCCCCCGGTTGTTACACCGCAGAGATAGGGGTATTGGCCCGATGGATCGGCTTGGCCGGGGACAGCGGCGCAATCATAAAACAAGGCAAATTGGTTCCAACCGCAGTAGATATTCGCGCTCCCGGAGGCAGCGTTCGAACCACAATCGATCATGCACACCTGGTCGCTCGCCGTATCACACCAGCTGAGCACGGACCCACCACTACAGCACCCACTAGGAGCGACATCGCCACACGAGCTGCTGATCACCTGCGCATTGGACGGGCACGCAGCTTCCGCTACTGGCATGCTAAGGAGCGCCAGAAAGGCTGCTAGAATGATGGTGCTTCGAACGTTCATAGTCTCTATGCAGGATTGCCGATCTTTAGAATCTCTCTTATTCGCATACGCGGCTATGCCGCCTACATAGATAACGATAAACGAAACTATGGCCTGCATCCAGTTTGGGCATATTCGCCCTGCCCTTCAACTCCGACCGAGGAACGGGTCTTCCCGTCGTCGGTACCCGAGCATCAAGGCCAACGGCACAAGCAACATAAACCAATGTCCCTGGCTTGTATGGCTCGCAGAACAACCACTGCTCGTGCCTGCACCACCACTCGCTCCTGGGGTGTTGCCGCTGGGATAGACGCATTCCCCATAGAGGGGAACCTTCCCTTCTGGGCAGAAGTTCGACCAGCCATCCCCACTGTTCAAGGGCCCGGTGTCTTCGGGAGTTGTGCCTGCATCCGATCCGGAGGAACCCGTATCGTTGCCTCCACCATTATCTACCGTACATTGACCGAGCTCCGTGTCACAGACAAAGCCATCGGAACATTGCCCGCATAATCCGCCACAGCCATCATCCCCACAGTTCTTATTGGGGCAATAGGGCTGACAGCCTTCCTGAATGCAGAACCCGAAGGTGGAACAGGTTTCACCAGCATCGCAATAACCGCATTGACCGCCACAACCATCGTCACCACATTCCTTGCCGTCACATGTGGTTATACAGTCCTCGCATGTAAAGTCCGCTCCGCAGATCTTTTGCAATCCGCAATACCCGCAGCTGCCTCCACAGCCGTCGTCGCCGCATTCCTTTTCCGCACAGTCTGGCATACAACCGCCCGCATTGGAGCAGACACCATTTTGGCATTGCTCGCCCGCCCCACAGGAGCCACAGGAACCGCCGCAACCATCGGCCCCACAATTCTTGCCCTGGCAATCGGGCGTACAGCCGGACCCTGCCTCGCATTGGCCCGTAGCAGAACAGGTCTCACCGAAGACACAGGATCCACAACTACCACCGCAACCATCCTCGCCACATTCTTTGCCTGCACAATTGGGGACACAGCCGCTTGTGCAGTTTGCGGGGTTGTTCTCGCAGGCGTCGGGATCAAGACAGATGCACGGGAAAGCGAACGCCGTGGCGCAGCTCTCGTTGGTCGATGGGCAACAATCGCCTCCATCCCAGGAACACTCCAGGTTGTTGTTCCCATTGTCACAATACCCATCGCCTATCCAAATCTCATTCCCGCCACAGGTTCCCCCGGACACACATACGCCACTATCGCAACTCTGCCCTGCATCACAGGTGCCACAGCTTCCACCGCAACCGTCATCACCACATTGCAGGCCGGTGCAGTCCGGCTCACAGGTGCTGCCACAGTTTGCCGGATTGTTCTCACAGGCGTCGGGATCCTGGCAGTCGCAAACGGAGAATAGATTGTCATCGCAAACGGGGTTCGTGGACAGACAGCAGTCTCCTCCATCCCAGGCGCACCCCTCATTATTATTACTTGTGTCGCAATAATCATCGTCTATCCAGGACTCATTCCCTTCACAGACAATCGGGCCACATACGCCATCGCTGCAGACCTGCGCATCTACACAGTTGCCGCAGCTACCGCCGCACCCATCGTCCCCACAATTGAGGCCGTCACAGTTGGGCACACACGCCGCACAGTTCGCTGGGTTGTTCTCACAGGCATCCGGATCCTGGCAATCGCAAGGGTATGTGGGGCTTGTGGCACAGCTCTCATTGGAGCTCTCACAGCAATCACCACCGTCCCAGGAACAGAAGACATTATTATTGGCCGAATCACAGTAACCATCGTCGATCCAGCTGGGATAACCGCTACATTCTCCAGCCGTACAAACGCCACTATCGCAAACCTCTCCCTCGCCACAGACTCCACAGGTTCCACCGCACCCGTCCGAACCACACGCCAAGCCATCGCAGGAAGGTTCACACCCTGGCACACAGATAAAGTTGTTTAGATCACAAGTTTCACCAGTCCCGCATTCTCCGCAGGTAGAGCCGCATCCATCCGCACCACACTCCTTCCCCTGACAGTTGGGCGTGCAGCTCACAACGCATTCGAAGAGATTCAGATCACAAACAAGCCCACCGGCACAGTCACCACAAACGGACCCACAACCATCCGCTCCACACTCCTTGCCCGCACAATCCGGCACGCACCCGGCGCAATTCGCTGGGTTGTTCTCGCAAGCGGCGGGATCTTTACAGTCGCAGGGATAGGAGAAGCTCGTAGCACACGCCGGGTTGGTCGATTCACAACAGTCCCCGCCATCCCAGCTACAGCCCACGTTATTATTGCCGCTGTCGCACATATCATCGCCAATCCAGGCTTCCGTCCCATTGCAATCCGCCGCCGTGCCACAGTTGGTTGGGTTGTCCGCCGCACAATAGGTACAGATGTCGGTACAACAATCCCCAAGGTTAAAGCACAGAGAATCGCAATAGCAGCTACCAGCCGAGCCTCCACAGTTCCCCATGCAGCTTCCATTTGTGGAAGCCGGACAGGTTAGAGGGTTTATCCCCGTTGGGTCGGCGCTCGGAGCGTCGGCGCAATCATACGCTCCATTACCTTGATCCCAGGCGCAGAAGATTTCGCCACTCGCTGCATTCCAGGTCGGACAATCGAGCTGGCATAAAACATTGCTGACGCTGTCACACCAGGTCACCTTATTCCCGTCGCAACAGCCCGCGTACGAATACACGCCGCAATTCGTAGAAAGCTGCGTGGCGTTCGCAGGGCAAAACCCTTGCGCCACCCCAGCCCAGCCAAAAAGGCCGATTCCAACCAGCAAAATCACCCTATGCATGTACAGAACCTCTACGGCAGACCACGTAGTTATAGGCAGACTTTGAATGCCATTCAACCCAAGAATTCAGGGAGCCTACCATAATTCGTTTCGGAAACCTCATACTATCTCCACATTTTACAAAAACCAGCCGGCCACACGTAGAAAGTGCCCATCTTCACACACCTGCAATTTTAAACCAGTTGAACCCCAGTCCCATCGCATGTAAAACCCATCATGCACTTTTATAAGAATACCAAATTATTCCTCTTTTCAGGATCGTACACATTGAATTTACACGCCGCTCGACGCACACTTCGCACCGTACTACTGGGCTTGCTGTTCCTGGGCCTGCTTCCCACCACAGCACAGGCCAACTCCAATGACCTCGACTTCGGCATAGATGGCCGACTGCGTTACCGTCACAGTGGTCTGACCGACTTTCCGTTGGACACGGATGGCTTCCTCCATGGGCAGACCAGCCGGGGCCAGGCCTTATTGCGAATTTCCCCCTATCTCAACTATGGGGAGAACTTCGGACTGAAACTCACCCTACAGGTTCTGGATGGCCAGCTCTACGGCGCACCTTCCGATGCGGCCCAGCAAACCATCGGAGGGGATCAAGTGCTGAACCCCTTTGTGGACACTCCCTATGGAGACCAGCTATCCCTACGTGAAGCATTCCTGCGTTATCGCTTTGCGTTCGGGGAGTTACGGTTCGGCCGCATGCTATCCCACTGGGGGCTCGGCATGGTGGCCAATGGGGGAGACAAAGAACAATACGCCTTCTCGGATGCGAGCGTGGGCGATATATCGAATCGGGTTATGTTTCTTACTCGTCCCCTGGCTCCCATGGGTGGCAGTATAGGCAAGCATCTTGTTCTTGTGCTCGCCGGTGATCTGGTCGAGCAAGACGATCTCGTGGATCGGAAAGATGGGGATAAGGCCATTCAGGCCATCGGCGCATTGGCCTGGAACGGGGACAACCTGAACGCGGGTGTCTATGTTGCCCATCGCCGCATCGACGACCATGCCGACGATAAGACGCGGGCTACCGCTGTGGACGTTTTCGCGGCCTGGAAGCACGACGTCTGCCCAAATCTTGGTTTTGACTTCGCATTCGAGGCGGCGATGATTCGCGGAGAGACGGAGCTCGCCCGCTTCGAGGGGGCGGAATATCCAATACAGTTGGAGCAGTATGGTGCCGTGCTCCGTACAGGAATGACACATCGGCCGATTCACACAAGGCTCCAGCTTGAAGCTGGCTTCGCGTCGGGAGACAACCATACTCGGGACAGTACAGCGCGAGCCTTCAAGTTTGATCCCGGATACAAGGTCGGAATGATTCTTTTCGAGGAGATACTCCATCGAGTGTCCGCGAGAACCTATGACCATGCCACTGATCCCAATTTGATGGGAGAGCCCCATAAGGGTGTGAATCTACTTCCCTCGAATGGCTCGGTCACAAATACGGTATATGTTCACCCCACCCTCACCTATGGCGCCGACCAACCGGGGATCGACGCATCCGTCGGCTTTCTTTTCGCTTATGCACCCGCGGACCTGGTGGATGCCTATCAGAGTGGTTTAGTGGGCGGCTACAATCAAAGCGCGTATGGCAAACGCAACGCGAACGGTGTTCTGGGCTACGAGGCCAACATTGGACTCGGATACACCCTCAACCTTGGCAAAGAGCTCTCCATGCGTGTAGGCGGCCAATACGGCTTCTTTAAACCGGGTGATGCGCTGGCAGCGGCCGAGGGGGTCGAGGGTCTTGGCAATGTGCAAAAATGGCGTCTGCTTGCAGACCTGAATTGGTAGGAGGACACGTCATGATGAAACGATATACACTCTTCGCTCTCACTCTCTTACTCCTTCTATGTTTTGGCTGCGCTGGTGAACGACCGGATGTAGTGGCGAGCACGGACCGCGCGGGTGGTGTCCGTATTGCCTATGAGGTACTGGACAAACCCTTTCCTACGATCCCTCTACCGAACGACACCGCTACCCGGCTAGACGACGACTCCCCCACGGGCCGGTTTATCAACATCAGCCATATCGGCCCTACGTTCATGGAATCCGAGACACGCGCCAAGGCCGGAGATGTGGCGGGTTTCGGTGTTTTCATGCCAATTAGCGTACCCCTCACGGGCCCTGTTGACCTCGCCAATATTGTGCAACGGCAATGCACGGGAACAGACGTCGAAGACTGGGAAAAGAAATGGGCAAGCAAAGAGTGTAACGATCGAGATTTCTCCAACGATGTGGCCCTTCTTATCAAGTTGGATCCCGACAACCCAGATGTGGTCCCATTGGATTTCGGCAATGGTAATTTCCCCATTGTTCTCGAAGTCACCGACCTCTACTTCGACAATGACCCACGGTCCGAAGGCCAAAACCTCATCTTCGAAACAGAAGACGAAGACACAAACGGAAATGGGGAGCTCGACGCCGGAGAAGACACAAACGGTGATGGCATCTTGAATGTCCCCAATGTGATCCCCGGTGTCGCCGAGGCCCTGGCGGACGACCCCGACTTCGTAGCTGGCGTGGATGATCTCGCGGGATTTTTCGAGCTGCAGACCAATACCCTGGTCTTTCGCCCCGTCTTCCCTCTACGCAGTAAGAGCACCTACGCGGTGATCATCACGAAGCACCTCCTGGACACGAACGGTAAATCCGTCGAATCACCATTTGATGGGATTCACCCCGCCGACCAGTATGAAGCCCTGAAAGGCCTCGGCTCCTTATTACAGCAAGCCGACGTCGGAATCGAGTTGGGTGACGTAGCGTTCGCCTGGAAATACACCACGCAGGACACCACGGGAGACATGGAAGCAATTCGTGCTGGGCTTTATAGCCACGGGCCCTTTGCAGAGCTGGATGCCGCCTTCCCACCCACAGAAGTCGATCTCTTTCAAATGACGACTGAGCTCGAAGGCAAGGCCTATTCTCTACCCATGAGCGTTTTGAATTCCTTTCTTCCACTCGTCATCGACGATTTGGCTGGGGGAAGTGACGAGAGTCAGAACCAAATCCTCACGGATCTATCGTTCATCGATCATATCGTCATGGGGGCAACCCCTGGGCCGAATTTCCTCGCGGACAAAGACGGCATCGCTACAGACACCTATCCAGCGGATGACGACGAATCTTTCGCTGTGAACCCCAAAACCGGTGAGATGTTCTATGGAGACACTCGCATTACCTGGTGGTGCACAGTCCCCAAGGCGGATTCCGCGTTTTCTCCGCCCTTCCCTGTCTTCATGTACGGCCATGGCTACGGATCCAATCGACTCGAAGGCCTCGGCTTTGCCGGACGGCTAGCCCGGTTTGGTTACGCCTGCTGCGCTCTGGATGCCTATGGGCATGGCCTGGCCTTCCCGGACGACGAGATCGATCTCGCTCCATTGCTCGAAGCAACAACCATTATGGGGGCGTTAGAAGAATTCTTTGGCGCACAGGGATACGGCGGGCTCCCCGCAGGACTCACCGCCGGCCGTGCCCGTGATCTCGACAACGATGGAGCCATCGATAGTGGTGGAGATTTCTGGACCTACGATCTCTTCCACACCCGCGACATCGTCCGACAATCCGTCGTGGATTATATTTCTTTTGTGCGAATGGCTCGCTCCTTTGATGGAGTCAACACCTGGGATTACGACACCAATGGAGACGGAGAGAAAAACCTCGCTGGCGATTTCGACGGTGACGGAGTCGTCGACTTCGGTGGCCCCGATGTTCAATACACAGTATCGGGAGCAAGCCTCGGTGGGATCCTCGCAGGGATCATACCCGCCGTAGAGCCGACCATAAGCGTAGGCCTACCCATCGTAGGTGGCGGGGGTCTTACGGACGTCGGTGTCCGCAGCCGACAAGGCGGTGTGCCAGAGGCCGTGCTAATGCCTTTCTTTGGGCCGTTGATCCTGGGCAAACCAAACGAGGAAGCCACCAGTGTCACGTTCTCATTCCTGGTACATAATGTGCGACGTCGTACGTTTATCTCGTTCCATACTACAGATGCCATCGAGGCAGGCGATCGCGTGGTATTGGAAAATGTAGAGAACGGACATACTGACGAGGTAATCGTTGGAGAAGAACTGAAAATCCGGCTCGGTGTGCCCTCGGACGCCCTCTCCGCCACCGAAAAACGCCCGGTTCTTGGCATGCTGGAAGACAACAGTAATCTTCCCATCGATGTGGACGATCCCGCCCAACTGGGTGATCGCCTCCGGATCACCATCTATGACGGCAACACAGATACGGTGAAGGAGACCATCGACCAATGGCAAAACGAGGCCATATGGCAAGGGGCCCGCTTTCTGCCCGACACTCCGCTCGTAGCCCTGACGAATGGCCATGGAAAGAAACGTCAGACACCAGATTTTCGACGCTTCTTTTATCTGGCCAGTATGCTGATCGAGCCTGGGGACCCCATCTCCTATTCTCACCATTACGCGATTGACCCGTTCAACTTTGATTACGACCCACTGGTTAAAGACGGGACCTTCGCAGCCGGCTCCAATATGCTGTTCATCCCCTCTATCGGCGATATGAATGTGCCAATCAATACCGGGATCGCCAACGCACGGGCCGCGGGTGCTATCGATTATTGGGACACCGACACCCCATGGGGCATGACGGAAAATGATGTGCTGATCCGTCACCGAGTCACGGAAGGGACCGAACGGACAAACCGATACCAGGTAGAGACCGAAGACGGCTCCCTTCGCTCGGTCCTATTTGACGTGGACGATCTCAACCACGGGAACCCACGGTTTGGCGAACCGAATCTGGAAGGCCCCCCTCTACGTGCGACCAAGACAGGGCCCGAATTCAATAATTACGTTGTGGCACTCCGCTTGCCATATTCGGACGACCACGGCTCCCATGGTTTCGATCTCCCGGATGCTTCGCTACCCTTTGACATCGGAACCTTTATGATCAATCAAATCGGGTATTTCTGCCTCAGCAAAGGCGAGATCTTATCCGACGACCCATGCCTTGAAGACAATAGCTGCTCCTTTTTGCCGGAGCGAGTGCGGCAAGATCCAGCCCCCTAATAGAGATCCAGGATTCGATGAAACAAGAAACAGCATTATTCGGTGCTATCGTACTTTTTCTCATCAGCTTTCCCGCTGGGGTATTGTTGAGCCCAAAGCCCGTGGCCTATAAGGCCCCGGTGCAAGTCGAGGCTAAGAAGCCTACCCCGAAACCACCGAGCACCATGCTGGGGAAGGCACCTCGTATTGGCAAGCCTGACGCACCGGTGAAGATGCTTGTCGTCAGCGACTTTCAATGCCCCGTTTGTCGTCGCGCGGCGGTAGAGATGTCCAACATTCATGAGAACCTGGACGGGAACGTTGTTATCTTTTTCATTCAAAACCCTTTGAAGATGCATCCACGCGCGATGCCCGCGGCTCAGGCCTCGACCGCCGCGCATCAGCAAGGCAAATTCTGGGAATACCATGATCTGATCTTCGCCGACCAACGAAGCCTCTCTGACGAGGACCTGCGGAAGCACGCGACGACCCTGGGCCTGGACATGGAACAATATGATCGAGACCGTAACGACCCCGACATGTTGGCGCATATTCAAAAGCAGGCCGAAATCGTAACCACCCTCGGAGCCCGTGGCACCCCCGCGTTCTTCATCAACGGCAAGAAACATGTAGGCTGGGGAAGCCGTATTGGCACCGAAGGATATATCAAAAAGGAACAAGCACAGGTCGAAGCGCTGCTCGAAAAGGGGCTCTCACCAGAAGAAGCCTATCGAGCACGGGTCCTGGAAAACTCGGAGAATAGCGAACTCTTCCTAACTCACTTTTCTCGTATGTAGCCCCACCGGAAACAACCAGAACATCTGGTTTGTTACTGTGGTCAACGTACATCCGGTGGGTAAAGCCCTCCTACCTGGCCAAAGGCCCGGCAGACAATCTTGCGACACCAATTCCTTCTGTTACACTTAGCGATAAATCCCTTCCCAACCCTATATCCATATGAGCGATAAGGACGACAAAACTACCGACGACTCCCAGGAAGAATCCTCGGAATCTTTCGATCTCGTAGGCCGTGAGTTTCTAGGTCGCTATCGTCTATTGGAACAGATTGGCGAAGGCGGGATGAGTGTGGTGTACCGCGCTCAGCACCTCAAAATGGACAGCATCGTGGCTGTGAAGGTGTTGTCCCGGAAGTTGATGCAAGACGACGATCAGGTCCGTTCCTTCAACAAGGAGGCCTTCGCCTGTAGTCGACTACGTCACCCAAATACCATCAAAGTTTTTGATTTCGGTGAATCCTCGGATGGGTTCCTGTTTCTCGTCATGGAGTTTCTGGAAGGGGAAACGCTGGGAGATCTGCTACGCCGGGAAGGACGGCTGGAACGGTCAAGGGCCCTCCATATCGCACGCCAGATATGCAAAAGTCTGGCAGAAGCGCATAGCGTGGGCATCGTGCATCGCGACATGAAGCCCGAGAACGTATTCATCACCGAGGTCTACGGAGAAAAGGACTTCGCGAAGGTCCTCGATTTCGGTATCGCAAAGGTTCTTGATGTTGAGCTGCGAGACGATGGGGCCCAGTCTGGTGGAGGACGCTTCTGGGGCTCCCCTCTCTACTTAAGTCCAGAGCAATTCCTCGACAAACCCGTAAACCCCTCCTCGGATCTCTACAGTCTGGGCTGTGTCATCTACGAAATGCTCGTAGGTGTTCCTCCATTCGTAAGCAAGAAGGCCCTCGACGTAGTCATGGCCCATATCGAATCGGAGCCTCGCGCACCCTCCGAGCTCGCACCCGACCTGAATTTCGAGCCGGCTCTCGACAAGCTTGTGCTGGATCTCCTGAAGAAGGACCCGGCGAACCGGCCCAAAACGGCAGAGCAGTTACTGCGCTCCCTCGACGATGTAGAGACAGCCGTCGTAACCGTCGACCCCACGATCGATTTCCTGGAGCCGGACGATGAGCCATCGGTTCAGATCGTTGCGACAGAAGGGACGGGAGAAAAACCGGCCTTAACACCCCAGACAGACTCTCGAACCGACATTAAGATTGAAGAACCATCCCGCCCACGATTCTTGATGATGGGCGTGCTGCTCGTACTGATCGCCGGTGTTGCGGGCGTCTTTCTCCTTCGTCAGAACGACTCCAACGGAAAGAGCCGGCCCGACATACAGAATTCGACCGACACCCGCGCCAGCACCATCGCCTCGAAAGCCGATACGACCACCACCCCCGCAGCCACACCCGACGCTTCCAGAGCCGACGCCGTGGCCGCCGTGGACACCGCGCCCTCCAAAGCCGCCGATGTACCACCCCCCAAGCCCACGCTCCTACGCAAGCATGTTCTCGTCTCTAGCGAGCCACCCGGGGCAACAATTCTGGTCGATGGGATGGAGATTGGAGAAACACCCGAAGCATTCTTTTATGACGAAGAGAACCCGCCAAGCGAGATCACGCTGAAAAAGAAAGGTTTCGTGGAACAATCCAAGAACCTCAGTCCCCAACTCATTCGGCTTGTAGGTGACGAAGGGATTGTCTTCCGGCTCGACAAGAAGAAGGTCACCCGACCCCGCCGACCAAAGAAAAAAGACCCGTTCAAGAACGCCTGGGAATAGGAAACACCATGTATCGCCATGGCTCAGCAGACCCTGCTAGCTGGCGTTCCCAGAATATCGTGGTAAAAGAATCAGTATGTCTGTAGCCTCCGGATACTGATTGTCCGGCCGAGTACGCTGATGGTTTCCAAACTCAACCGAATGTCCATACCGAGCCACCGCTCCCGGTTTTGCAGAGCACTTATCCTCTGTGCGTTCCTGCTAGGAGGTGTGTCTTTTATGGGTATGGGCCCTTCCACGGCGATCGCACAAAGCTCGGCGCGCGCAAATCAGGCACTGGAATTATTTCAACAGGCACGAGTCGCCTATGAGAAAGGCGATTTCCAAGGGGCAGAAAACCTATTGAAGCGGGCCTGGGCTTTGCATTCGCATCCGCTCATCGGACTGAAGTTAGCCGATGTTTTCGAAAAACAGGGGAAACCAGAGGAATCACTCGAAGCCTTACAAGGCATTGTAACCGACGACGAGCAATTGGCGTCCAAGGTGCGGATTCGTATGCATGCGTTGCGTAGTTTTCTGGAGCAGCCTATTCCAATATCCGTCATCTCGAATGTTTCCGAGACCCGTGTTCTCGTGGACAATGTTGAGGCGCGCCAGACTCCGTTCGAAATCAAACTCACCCGTGGGCTTCATGTCTTTGAAGCTACCGCGGAGGGCTATCGTTCCTCAAGAAAAGTGGTCGACGTTCGAGGCGCGGGAGCGCTCCTGGTCCGCTTCCAATTACAGCCTCTAACCGGAACTCTCGCCGTTCGCGCGCCAGGAAGCACGTTACAGGGTGTAAACATCATGTTGGACGGCCTCCCCTGGGAGCTACCGGAGCATATTCAAATCCGTACGCGAACACCTCCTCGAACGGTTCAGGTGGGGACCCACCAATTTGTCTGTTGGCGCCCGGGCCAGAGTAAAGACATCCGAACATTCACTGTTCGCGAGGGAGAAGACCTTGTGCTGGATTGCCAGAGTCATGACCTGGGAGCGGGTAGTAGTCGGCGTACCTGGGGTTATGTAACGGCCTCTGTCGGAGCCGCCACACTGCTTGGCGGTGGCTTCTTGCTCTGGTCCTATTACCAGGATGTGCAAAAGGCGGAGCGAGAGAATCTGATCATGGAATCGAATAAGCAATACTTTGGCGGTGGACTCGCCGCAGCGGGGCTCGCGCTAGGTGGCCTCTCCTACTACCTATTCCAACAAGCCGCCGCCCTTACACCAGAGAAAGCCTCGACACGCCTTTCCCTTCGACATTTCCTGATGAATGTGCAACCCGACGGAAACCTGGGCGCATCGATACATTTCGATTTCTAGATTCGAACAACCCGTAAACCGATGGGAATGGCATGCAGCCATTACTGAAAAACCGCACCATTATGATAACCGGAGCGTCCTCTGGGATCGGCGAAGCCTACGTACGTGAGCTGGGATCGGTGGCGAACACGTTGGTCTTGGTAGCGCGTCGTACGGAGCGACTCGAACAGATCGCCGACGAGGTAAAGACGAAGAATCCCGAGCTGCGTGTCAGCATTCAGACCTGCGATTTGCAGCATAGAGAGGCCATAGACTCTATGCTCACGTCTGTAAAAGAAGACGTGGGAACCATCGATGTCCTCATCAACAACGCCGGATTTGGCGACATCTGCCTGGTAGAGAACGCGGATTGGGAAAAACTTGAGCGGATGGTTGCCGTCAATATCAACGCCGTTTGCTATCTGACCCGCCGACTCGTGCCGGAGATGGTGGCGCAGGGACATGGGGGCGTCATGAATGTGGGTTCCTATCTGGGCCTATCCACCATGCCGGCCTTTTCCATGTACACCGGCACCAAGCATTTCATTACGGGCTTCACAGAATCTCTACGTGCGGAGCTTCGAGGGACCGGTGTGGCTGTTACTCTGGTATGCCCTGGACCGGTCGACACGGAATTCAAAGCCGCTGCTGCGCTGCCCAGCTACGCCAAACCGCCGGGCTGGCTTGAGATCTCTGCTCGCACCTGCGCGCGTTCCTCTCTCCGCGGCTTTCGCTGGCGGCGCCCGCTGGCCATACCCGGACTCATACCGAAAGTGCTCTTTAACCTATTTCTGATCTTCCCACGCCCGGTCCATCGGGTCGTCAATGGGTTCATGGGACGCTTCGTGCGTAAGAACCAGAATCGCTTATTGGGACAGAGCGGACTTGAAAATACTGACCAAAATCAAGGATCCTGAGGGTGGAGGCTTATAGAATGCGCCGTTGCTCCTCGAGTATCGTACTCTTCCTCGTGGCTTTGACAGGCCTCGCTTGTGGATCCTCGGCGACCGGCCCGGGCCCCGACATAAGCGATGCTAGCGGTGTCGACATCGTGCCCCCCATGGACACCATAACCGACAGCTCCGTACTGGATGGTAGCGACGCGGATGATACCGATCTTATGGATACTGGTCCCTCGGACATCGCGAACGATCTGGATGGAACGTTGGATATACCGGAAGAGGTCTTAGCCGATCTTCCCCCCGAGATTATCGATCTTGGCAATGACGAGGGTGGTACGGACGCCGTGTCGGATATTGCCGAAGACATCGGCCCGGGACTGTCCTCATCCATCCTCTATGCCCAGCCCTTCTCCCTCGCCTTTGCCCAGGTTCCGAACGGGCAATCCGTCTACCAGATCGTGACCCTACGGAATATTGGCACCGAGGATATCCATATATCTCAGGCGGAGATCACCGGCTCCAACGCCTTTGCGATCAAATATGACGGCTCTACCTATCCTGTGGGGGAGCCATTGGTGTTCGCACCCACACATGTGTTGGAGTCAGAAGAGCAGATCTCCTTGATGATTCGATTCTCCCCCTCGGAAGACGGTTTCTCCTCCGGGCATCTGGTGGTCCACGCCAACACCGAAGCGGCTGTGAATGGACTGCACATCCCCTTACAAGGCAATGTGGAGATGCCCTGCATTGCATTAAGCCAAACCCAGATTGATTTCCATGGTGCGATCCTTGGCGGGAGTCCCAAAACCGCGGACCTCAAAATCGAATCCTGCGGCAACGTTCCTGTAGGGATAGACTCCATACGCCTGGCGACCGCGGACGATCTAACGAATCCCCAATATACGAGCCTGGGAGTGGAGGCATGGAGCCCCCAGTTCGGTCTGAATTCCGAGTCCCTCCCCGCCCCCGGTGCCCCGGTGATCGTCCCCCCCGATACGGATGTAAGCTTTGAGCTCCAGTACGAACCTACCGAGACGCCGTCGGCCCTGGATCCCATCGGAGTCCCGGTTCCGGACCGCTCTTTTCTCATCATTGAGACCGACAGCTACACGCCCGTCGTCGTCGTCCCACTCCATGGTTATACCACCGCGGACAGTTGTCCCGTGGGCATCATCCAGACCAGCGCGCACAGTTTCGTGCCGATTGGCACCACCATACTGCTCGACGGCTCCGCCTCCTACGCGCCCTATGGTGGCGTCGTCAGCTATAGTTGGAGCGTAGATCAACCCATCGATAGCGAAGGAACGTTCATACCCAACAGCCAGGAGGCGGCCGTAAACTTCACGGTCACCCACCTGGGCACCTATGCCTTCCGTCTCGAAGTCTTCGATGAGACAGGACAGGCATCCTGTGGGCGTCCTGAATTTCTTCTGGAGGTTCTCGCAGGGCCTTTACTCCAGGTCGAATTGACCTGGACGACCACGGATGGACAGGAAGCTCCGGCGGACGCCGACCTTGATCTGCATTTTGTCTCGACCTTAGCCGACGGACCCGACGTAGACGGTGATGGGCAGGCCGATGGCTACTTCGACCCGGTCTACGATTGCTATTGGTTAAACCCCTACCCGAACTGGTCTGAAATGGCAGAAGGCAACCCGTACCTCAGTATCGACAATGCGAACGGAGGACCGGAGCTTGTTACACTACAACTTCCCCAGGAAGGGCTTCCCTATCGAATCGGCGCCCATTATTGGGGAGGCCCGGCCCCTATGGCCGCCACAATACGCGTATTGAGCCTCGGACAAGAGGTCTGGGTCTCATCCCCCGTCACCATACAGCCGAATTCACTCTGGAGTGTCGGGACGGTGGCATGGCCATCTCTGGAATTTCAGCCCGTCCTCGACGGGCAGACTGTAATCGACGATTACCCAGCGAACTAAAGCTCAGTCGTTCCGTAGAGCCTCGTAGCCCCGTTCCAGGCAAAAGCCCTTATCTGTCGGTAGATCGCAGGCCTCCCATCCTGGCTCCAAGGGCCTGCCCAGAGAATCTCTCGAACCACCCCAGCCCGCAGAGACGTCCGCTACATTGGTGTATCCAACACCCACCAACATCTTTGCGGCCAACGCAGACCGGCCGCCCATCTGACACCCCAGAATCAAGGGGGCGTCCTTCGCGAAGTTGCCCTCCATAACCTGCAGGAACTCTGGGTTCATAAGCATTTGCATTGTACGGGGATCGCGAACAACGAAGGGGACATTATAGGACCCCTTGGGGCGCCCCGTCTGGTATTCACCCTCCGTACGCACGTCCACATAATAGGCCCCCTTTTGCATGAATTCGTGGGCCTGATTTGGAGTTAATATCGGCACGTCCATAGTGGGGTCTTCCAATCCTTCCATGCGTTCCTGATGCGCGATCGATTCCACCCGAATGGGCAGATTCGGCTACATTCGGTACGCTAATCTTGTACTTGCTTAAAGTCCAGCCGGACGTTAGCGTGCGTACTCATTTCGGGAGAGAATGAATGAAGGCCCTCTTGCATCGCCGAGCGCTCCTATGGCTCATCGTAATATCACTACTGCCATTGAGCGCATGTAAGAGCAGCTATAAAGCCAATAGTGGTACGCCCCTCAATTCCAACGATCCCGTCCAAAAGAACCGCCGCGCCACATCGCAGCAGCGACAAGCCAGCGCCCCCCGTAAGGGGCCAGACCGCCTGCCCACGCAAACACCTACAGAAACAACGCCAGAAGCTCCACCGGCTGCGGTGGAGACGCCAGCAGCCCCTACGCCCGTCGCGCCTACCCCCCCGACCGTGGAACCTTCACCGGAACCTGAGCCTGCGGCCGTCGAGGAGCCTACACAGGCACCGGTAGCCGAACCAGAACCCGAGCCGTCCGCACCTGCAGCCGCCGTACCCCTTCCTGACGATTCAGGATCGACCATCTCGGTCAACCGATTGGTGGTGTGCACCGGCGTTGAAAATCGAAACCCCGTCGGGGTCAGCGATCAGTTCTCGACCGAAGACAGCCCTTTGACCGGTTTTGTTAGTCTTAAGAACTCGGGGGCCCCAACAAAAATCACGATGGTATGGGTACACGAAGGTAAGGTACGCGACCGCATTGAGCTCAAAGCGGGGAGCAGTAGCCGTTGGCGTACCTGGTCCCGAAAAACCATACGACGTCGCGACCAGGGAAATTGGCAATTGATACTGCTTGATCATAAGAATCAGGCGCTCAAATCCCTCGATTTCGTAATTGAATAGCGGGCTATCCATCGAATTTTGCTTGTAGATACACGCCAGCTATGCGATACGCACTGGAAACCAATGGAGACCATCATGGGTAAAAATTCCACATCTCTGAAGATGCGCCAGAAGAATGCACGCCGCAAAAAGAAGGCACGTGCGATTCGTAAGATCGAAAATAACAAAGGCCGCCGCTAATCGCACCGACCATTGTCCGCCGCAATTACACAAGAGATCGGCTCGCTCCGATGTCATTGCCTGGGCTCCGACGCACCGGAGCAGGTTCTTGTAATAAGCCACGGGTATGGAGCGCCTGGGGATGACCTCGTCCCCGTAGGAGCTATGATGCTCCGACGGTTTCCACAACTGATGGAGACCACTCGTTTCGTCTTTCCAGAAGCCCCCCTATCCCTGGACCTCTTTGGGTTCTATGACGCGAGGGCCTGGTGGCATATCGATGTGGGCCGTTACGAACGGGCTATGTCGGATGGTACGCTCGAGGAACAACTGGATGAGCTACCAGAGGGGCTCGGTGAAGCCCGTCGCAAGTTACATCATGTTGTAGATACGGTATTGCAGCAGGCAGGCCTTGGCACGGACCGGCTTGTGCTGGCCGGATTTTCCCAGGGAGCGATGTTAGCCACCGACCTCAGCCTTCGCCTCGACGAATCGCCGGCCGCCCTGGGGATCTTCTCGGGTTTCCCGATCTGCAAATCCGAATGGATTACCCTCGCAGAACGCCGTAAAGGCCTGCGTGTACTACAATCCCACGGTACGCGGGACCCTATTCTTCCCTTCTCCATAGCGAGTACCTTACCAGGACTGTTGGAGGAATCTGGGCTTACGGTGGATTTCCAGCCCTTTGATGGGCCCCACACCATCCCCGCATCCGTGGTGGATAGTTTTGGCACCCTCCTCTGCTCGCTTCTGCCTTCGGACGACAAGGGCTCTTCATGATCGAACGAGTGGTTCTTATAAAGCTCGAAGACGACTACCTCGCAGCCGACACTGTATCGGCGATAGCAGAGCATAGCCGAGAGGTTCTATCCGGCGTACCGGGAGTCGACAGGGTTCGTATCATGCGACCCGCCGAACCAGTCACAGAGCAAGCGTGGGATCTGCAATTTGTCCTGCAGTTTGCTAGTCTGGAAGCGGTCGAGGAATACCGTGTCCACCCCGATCATCGCCAATATGTAGATGAATATCTGCGCCCCCGAATCGCTGTAATCAAAGCCTGGAACTTCGAAGAAACTTCAAATTAAGCTGGCCCTATGCTGTACTCTTCCAGTATAGGCGAGCCGTTAACCAAGCAATCGGTGCCCCATGACACAACCAATCGATTTCACAATTACTGATCAGGCTCTCGAAAAGATCGCCTCTTTCCTCGAAATGCACGAGAGCATCGGGCGTCCCATCCGTATATCCGCTCGCCGTCAGGGGGTGGCATTCAAATACCATATGGATTTTGCCCTTCGTGACGACCCAGCCGATGACGACCAC
>MDTE01056559.1_pt1 | contig 26075 bp, 19 predicted proteins | sample 811231 | NCBI WGS metagenome assembly MDTE01 (sample SAMN05326651, study PRJNA326480) | marine metagenome | isolation source: seawater | place: Indian Ocean: Red Sea | collected 2010
AGGGTGAGGGACTCGAACCCTCAAGGGCGTGAGCCCGGCGGTTTTCAAGACCGCTGCCTTACCAATTAGGTCTAACCCTCCAGTTTTCAGGTTTTCCAAAATATAAGAGCCTCTACTGGGAGCGTCAACTCTGGCCGTCGTCGACAACGGGCGAGGTCCCGTTGCCCCCGGGGCCCTCCAGTTCCCCGCCGCCGCTGCCATCTTCCTGCTCCGGTTCCCCATCCGCGCCGTTTTGTACGATCCGGCTCATGTCGATTACCCGATCGCCCGCGCCCAGATTGATCAGCCGCACGCCCTGGGTGTTGCGCCCGATCTGCGAAATGCCCTGCACCGGCAACCGGATCAAAATGCCGTCCTGGGTCACCACCATTACCTCGTCCCCATCCAGCACCTCTCTACAGGCGACAACGCCGCCATTCCGTCCCGTAGTTTTGATGTCGATTACGCCCAGGCCGCCGCGGTGTCTGCTGGGGTACTCGGACTGGCCGGTGCGCTTGCCGTATCCCCTTTCGCATATGGTCAGTAAGGACCCGCCTTCCCGCAGCACCACCATGCCTACCACCTCGTCGTCCCCGCGCAATTCAATACCCTTCACACCGGCGGTAACCCGTCCCATGGAACGCACCTCTCCTTCGTTGAAGCGCATGGTCAAGCCGCTCCGGGTTACCAGTGCGATATCCTGCTGGCCATTGGTGACCGCCGCGCCGATCAGGTCGTCGTCATCATGGATTTTCAGCGCGATGATGCCGTCCCTGCGGATGTTTTTATAGGCCGACAGGACCGTCTTCTTGACGATGCCCTGACGGGTGGCGGTGAACAAAAACTGCTCTTCGGAAAACTCGTTCACGGCCACGATCGCAGCAATTTTTTCGTCCTGATCCATTTCCAGCAGGTTGACCACGGGCCTACCGCGGGCCTGGCGCTCGCCCTCTGGTATCTTGTACACCTTGAGCCAGTGGCACTGCCCCTTGGAGGTGAGGAACATAATATAAGCGTGGGTTGAAGCCACGAAGAGATGCTCGACGAAGTCCTCCTCCTTGGTTTTCATCCCGGTGACGCCCCGACCACCTCTGTTCTGCACCCGGTAGGCGCTTGGAGACATGCGTTTGATATAACCAGTGCGGGATATGGTCACCACCATATCCTCTTCCTGGATTAGATCCTCCAGGTCGAACTCCTCGGCCGCGTACACGATTTCGCTGCGCCGCTCGTCGCCGAAACGCTCCTTGATCTCCTCGATCTCATCCTTGATGATCTGCATCTGCAGATCGCGGCTCTCCAGGATAGCGCGCAACTCCGAGATAACCTGCACCAACTCGTTGTATTCGCTTTCAATTTTCTCTCGTTCAAGGCCGGTCAGCCGCTGCAAGGGCATGGTCAGAATAGCCTGGGCCTGGCGCTCGCTCAGCACCGATTGTTCCATCTGGCTCAGCTCCTGGCGCTCCGCCTGGTCCAGGCCGGTTCCCGCCATCAGGCGGTCGCGTGCCTCCTCCGGACTGGCCGAGGCGCGAATGGTATCGATCACCCAATCGATGTGATCCAGGGCGAAGCGCAACCCCTCGAGTATATGGGCCCGGGACTCGGCCTTTTCGAGCTCGAACCGGGCCCGCCGCAGCACCACCTCGTGGCGGTGGGACACGTAGTGCTGCAACATCTGTTTGAGGTTGAGGATTTGCGGCCGGCCCTCGACCACGGCCAGCATCATTACCCCGAAGGTGCTCTGCAGCATGGTGTGGGAATAAAGCTGATTCTGCACCACCTCGGGGTGGGCGTCGCGCTTTAGTTCCACGACGATCCGCATGCCGGCCCGACCCGACTCATCGCGGATGTTGGCAATGCTGTCGATAGTCTTGTCGCGCACCAGCTCGGCCATTTTTTCCAGCAGGCTGGATTTGTCTACCAGAAATGGGATTTCGGTGACGATGATGTTCTCGCGCCCATTCTTGAGGGCTTCCACGTGGAGCCGGGCGCGCATGTAGATCATGCCCCGGCCGCTGTGATAGGCCTGCCGCACCCCGCTCATGCCGTAGATAACCCCACCGGTGGGAAAATCCGGCGCCTTGACGTATTGCATGAGTTCGTCAATGCCGATATCCGGATTGTCGATCAAGGCCTTGAGTCCGTCGACCACCTCCGAAACGTTGTGCGGCGGAATCTTGGTGGCCATGCCCACGGCAATACCCACGGCGCCATTGCACAGCAAGTTGGGGAAACGCCCAGGCAAAACTTCGGGCTCCTCGCGGGTCTCATCGTAGTTGTTGATGAGGTCGACCGTGTTTTTGTCCAAGTCGCTGAGCATCTCCATAGCGGGCCAGCTCAGACGGGCTTCGGTGTAGCGCATGGCCGCGGGAGGGTACCCATCGATGGAACCGAAATTCCCCTGTCCGTCCACCATGGGGTAGCGCATGCGGAATTCCTGCGCCATATGCACCAGGGTGGGATAGACGATGGCCTCGCCATGCGGGTGGTAATTGCCCGAAGTATCGCCGGCAATTTTGGCGCACTTGCGAAAGCTGCGGTTGGGCACCAGACTCAAATCGTTCATCGCCACCAGAATGCGGCGCTGCGAGGGCTTGAGACCATCGCGCACGTCCGGCAGCGCTCGCGCCAGAATGGTGCTCATGGAATAGTCGAGAAAGGAGGTCTTGAGTTCCTCCTCGATTTTGACCGGAACGATCCGGGGGTCTTTTTGCTCCAGCATATTGGCTCGGGTTCCTTTTTAAATGTCCAGGTTCTTCACGTCCAGCGCGTGCGACTCGATAAATTCGCGCCGCGGCTCCACCTGTTCGCCCATTAGCAAGGTGAATATGTGCTCGGCCTCCACTGCATCGTCGAGGGTCACCTGCAGCAAAGTACGGGTCTGGGGATCCATGGTGGTCTCCCACAACTGCTCCGGATTCATTTCACCCAAACCCTTATAGCGCTGCACCATGAGGCCGCGGGTGTCGCCATTGCCACCCAGCTGCTCGATATAGGTGTCCCGATCCGCCTCGTCGAAGGCATAGTGCTCCTGCTTGCCCTTCTTGATTAGAAAAAGCGGCGGTTGCGCAATATAGAGCTTGCCGCGCTCGATGAGTTCGCGCATGTAGCGGAAAAAGAAGGTCATGATCAGAATGCGGATGTGGCTACCGTCCACATCTGCGTCCGCCATTATAATCACCTTGCCGTAGCGCAATCCGGAAAAGTCGTAGTCCTCGCCGATGCTGGTGCCCAGGGCACTGATCAGCGGCAGTAGTTTGTCGTTGCCCAGAACCCGGTCGATCCGCGCCTTTTCCACGTTGAGCGGCTTGCCGAACATCGGCAGTACAGCTTGAAAATTCTGGTCGCGGGCCTGGGCTGCCGAGCCGCCGGCCGAATCGCCCTCCACCAGGAAAATCTCGGTCTGGTCCGGATCGCGCAGGGAGCAATCGGCCAGCTTACCGGGCAGGGAGGCCCCATCCAGAACCCCCTTGCGGCGGGTCAGCTCCCGCGCCTTGCGGGCGGCCTCGCGGGCACGGCCGGCTTCGACGATCTTTTCGACGACGCGACGCGCCACATCCGGATTCTCCTCCAGGTACTCGGCCAACGCCTCGCTGGTGAGAGATTCCACCAGGCCTCTCACATCGCTGTTCCCCAACTTGCCTTTGGTCTGTCCTTCGAACTGAGGTTCTGGGACCTTTACGCTGACCACCGCGGATATGCCCTCACGGGTATCCTCGCCGGCGATTGTGAATTTGATGTCTTTGACCAGATTGTTGCGGGCGGCATAGGCATTAATGGTTCGGGTCAGGGCCGTCCTGAAGCCCACCAGGTGGGTGCCACCCTCCGTCGTCTTGATATTATTGGCATAGGTAAATAGGGTTTCCTGGTAGCCGTCGTTGTACTGCAGGGCTACCTCCACACCAACACCTTCGCGTTCACCCTGCAGGTAGATCGGCTCCGGATGCAGGGTATTGCGTCCTTCGTTTAGGAAGCGCACAAATTCCACCAGACCCCCTTCAAACAGGAAGCTCTCCGCCTGGCCGCTGCGCTCATCGACTACCCGTATTTCCATGCCTTTGTTCAGGAAGGCCAGTTCGCGCAGGCGGTGGGAAATGGACTCGTAGTTAAAATCTACCGTCTCGAAAATTTGCGCATCCGGCTTGAACTGGATGAGCGTGCCGGTTTTTTCAGTGCTGCCAATTACCTCCAGGTCTGTCCGCGGCACGCCGCGTTCGTAGCGCTGCCGGTGTATCTTACCACCCTGGCAAACTTCGGCCACGCACCATTCGGAAAGCGCATTCACCACTGAGGATCCCACTCCGTGCAGTCCACCGGAAACTTGATAGGCTTTTTTGTCGAACTTGCCCCCCGCATGCAGCATGGTCATTACCACCTCAACACCCGACTTCTGCTCGCCCTCATGCCGTCCTACTGGAATACCGCGGCCGTCGTCCTCAATGCGCACACTGCCGTCTTCCAGAATTGCCACCTCAGCCCGCGTGCAATAACCCGCCATGGCTTCGTCAACGCTGTTGTTGACAATTTCCTTGATCAATTCGTGCAGGCCATTTTCACCCGTGTCGCCGATGTACATGGCCGGACGCTTGCGCACGCCCTCAAGGCCCTTCAGGACCTGAATGGCCTCCGTGGTGTAACCCGTTTCTTCCGCCAGGCTTTCCGTAAGGGCTTCCTGTTCTTCGGCGTACCCCCGTACAGATTCCGACATTGGTTTTATTCCTCCGTGCTAAATTCTAGCGCTGGTTCCGCAAAATCAATTCCTTGATGGTTTTCTTTCCCGTCAGCTGGTTGATCTTGTCGACGATTTCTTTTTTCATAAAACTCAACTGCGTGCGCCAAACCGCTGAAGGTACGGCTATCTCCATGCGCCCGTTGTGCACTTTCAACGGCCGACTCTGAGCCGCCAGCGTTGGTCCTACGGCATCCTCCCATACCTGCCGTGCCCGGTACTCCCCCAGCTTTTGTTTGAGCCCCAGATCAGCGACTAGGGCCTCGAGCAACCCCCCGAGCTGTTCGGCTTGCTCCTCAGTCGGGGAGACTGATTTTTTCGAATCTTCCCGGGGTCGGTTCTCCCAGTTCTCGGGGTGAAGTAAGGAGGACCTGGTCGAATTCATTTATCAACTCCAATAAAGTGTAACCGCGCCGTTCGTCCAGTTCAGATAGCACGTCGTCGAGCAGCAGGACCGGCTGCGCTGCATTTTGTTTTTCTAGAAACCGGACCTCAGCCATCTTCCAGGCAATCAGAATCGTCTTGAGCTGGCCCTCCGAAGCAAAAGCATCGGCGGGCTGGCCGTTCAGGAAAAAAGCGAGATCGTCCCGATGAGGTCCGCATAGGGTATGTCCCTGCCGTTGTTCCTGGACCTTCCTAGTTTCCAATTCGGCCAGCAACTCAACACGCAAGTCCTCCTCAGTTCTGCACTTAGGTCCTTTATAGCTAATCGAAGCTTCTTCTACCTGCGGAGAAAAACGGCCGTAATATTCCACAAAAGGACCCGATAGCTCCCGCAGGGCTTCCAGGCGACAAAAGCGGATTTTTGCTCCCAGTTGAGCTAGTTGTGTATCCCAGGCCTGCATTAGACCCTGATCCGGGACCTGTCGCGCTCTTTTACTGGTGCGCAAAAGATGGTTTCTCTGTGCCGATACCCTTCTATAGCGCTGCAAGTCGCGCAGGTAGGGCGCACTGGACTGGGAAATGAGAATGTCAAGGACGCGTCGGCGCTGAGCCGGAAAGCGCAACACCAGAGATACATCTTCGGGGGAGAAGTGAACCGTTCTGAAAATTCCCAGCACATCCGATACGCGGTTCAGAGGGGTTTCGTTGCAAAAAGCCTTCTTGCCCTTTTCCTGCGCATAAAAAATTCTTAGATGGCAGTCGCGCCGACCGTCGTTGCACAGCGCCCGGATATCGAAGTGCTGTCCTCCGTGCGGCACGACCTGCTGATCTTTGGCCCCGCGTACAGATTTGCCAATGGAAAGATAGGATATTGCCTCCAGAATATTGCTCTTACCATGGCCGTTCCTTCCCACTATCAAGACGCGGTCTGCCCCGAGTGAGAGGTGGTATTTATCAAAATTGCGAAAGGGTTGCAGAGTTATCGCGCGAATCCTCACCAGCTCCGCTTACCTCAGCCACTCGGCCGCAATGGCATTAATAAGCAGAAGTAATCTTCCCCTTCTTCCTGCTCCGCTGGACGCAGCAAAGTAGCCGTAACCGAGTTGTTCAAATCGAAGAACACCTCCCGCGAGTCCATCTTGCGCAGAATTTCCATCAAGTAAAGGGCGTTGTAACCAATCTCCATTTCCTCTTGATCATACAGGACCGGAACGACCTCGTGAGCTTCGCCACCAATCTCCTGGCTGGCGGCCGAAAGTTTCAGGCTGCTGCCATCGAGGGTCAGGCGCACCTGGTGGGTATAGGAACTGGAAAGAATAGATACCCGGCGCACGGCGGGCAGGAGATACTCGTTGGACATTTGCAGCCTTTTGTCGTTTTGCTCCGGTATGACCTGAGCAAAGTCCACATAAGGTCCCTCGATAAGGCGCGCTAGCAGATGGGTTTCGCCCAGATCAAAAAACACCTGGCTTTCGCCCACGGCGAGCTTCGCAGGTTCTTCCTGTCCCCCCAGCAATTTGACCAGATGACTGCATGCTTGGGGGGGCATAATTACTTCGGCCGAACCCCCGTCTTCCACCTGCTCCGATAGATCGACTTTCTTATAGAAGCGCGCCAGACGGCTGCCATCTGTTGCAACCATTTCCACGCCTTCGCCATCCAGGCGCCAGAGGACGCCATTTAATACGGGACGCGTTTCGTCCCGCGAGACGGCAAACCCCGTCTTATTGATCATCTTGCTCAACAACTGCGCATCCAGTGCAATAGAAAATCCATTCAGCGAGGTCGGCATAACGGGAAACTCGTCCACCGGCATACCGGGGAGGGAGTAGGTTCCCTCGCTACCTTCAATGGCATCTGGTTTGCCGCTCATCAGCAGGAGTTCGTCGCGAACTTCAATATTTAGTTCCGACTCGGGCCATTCGCGCGCAATTTCAGCAAAGGTTCGGGCGGGTACGGTTACTTTTCCCGGTTGCTGTACTGAAGCTGGAATATCTGTTCGTATAGAGAGATCGAGATTGGTGGCCGCCAGGGACAAACGGCCAGCTTCGGCGCTGAGAAGTAGATTGGCGAGCACCGGCATCGCGGGCTTGGATGGTACTATATCAAGGACTGTGTCTATGCCACGCCATAATTCATTGCGCTCAATGGTTAGTCTCATAGTCTCGAGTGATTAAATATAGGTTTATATAATATATAGATATATAATCTATGTTTTTCTGGCCGTTTTGTCAAGCCTGCAGCGCTTCTTGAAAAGGCCCGCAGGCGCACCTGCATATAACAATTCAAAATATTGATTTTATTAAATTTAATAATATAAGTTATATTTTATAGGCGCTGCTGGCGCAATCTAATGAGCATCGGTCTTTCAGCTCTATAACCTACTAAAATGTTCAGGTGTGTATGTTTTTTGGAATTTAGTGTGTATGTTTTTATAGATTCTATCCACAGACCTTCTATCTCTTTACTTAGATTGATTTGATTGGTTTTATTAAAGGAGTTCTAGTAGGGGGTGTGGATGTGTGGATAACCTATGAAAATAGGCCCGCTGAATAACATAGTGAACATATTTATGAACAATATGTTAAGTACTATGAGTAGGGGTGTGCATAGAGGGCTTAGAGAAGTGTGGATAAATAAGTGGATAGCCGCTCGGTTCCCACAGTTTGAAAAAATGGGTAAGGAAAATTTACCGGGCAATAACATATCCACACGAGGTGTGAATGTTTGTGTGGATATTAGTGTGGATAAAGAGTTTTATCTGAATGCCATAATGGCATGCGTCATTAAAGTGCTGCAGTATAACAGTATAGGGGAAATTTTAGGATGGGGAGTGTCTTTGATGAATGGATTCGAGAAGAGTTTCTATTTCCTTTGCATACGCGGGGTCGCTTTTTGACTTTTTTTCTACCGTCTGAATCGCGTGAATTACTGTGCTGTGATCCCTGTTTCCAAAGTGAAGGCCGATTTTTTTCAAAGGGTTCTGGGTAAGCTGTTTGGCCAGATACATGGAAATCTGACGTGCGGCGACAACTTCTTTTTTGCGGGTCTTGCCAATTAACAAATTTACCGTTAAGCCAAAGTGCTCGGCCACTTGTTGTTGAATTGCTTCAATACTCAACTGTGAGTTCTGAGAAGGGATTCGCTCCTGAACGATTTGGCGGGCAGATTCCACATTTAATTCCAACCTGTTTACCGAACAAAAAGCCATCAGATGGGTCAGGGCACCCTCGAGCTCCCGGATATTTGAATTGATTAAATTTCCCAGAAAAGTCGCGACATCTTCAGGTAGATGAATTCCACTTATTTCCGCTTTCTGCCTTAGAATTGCTATGCGAGTTTCGAGATCTGGTGGGCCGATTCGCGTCACCAGCCCCCATTGGAAGCGCGAGATCAGCCTTTCCTCCATTCCTTCTAACTGGTCTGGTGGACTATCGCAGGTCATGGCGATCAATTTGCCATCCTGGTGCAGTGCGTTAAAGGTGTGAAAGAACTCGGTTTGAGTATGCTCTCCTTGGATAAAGAACTGAATATCGTCTACCAGCAGGATATCAGCACTGCGGTACCTGCGGCGAAATTCGCCCTGGGTGCGCGTTCCAATGGCCTCGATAAAGTCGCTCAGAAACTTCTCGGATGGCACGTAGGTCACCTTTTTGGCCGTCCCCTGGGACAGGGCGTAATGGCCGATGGCTTGTAGTAAATGGGTTTTGCCAAGACCGACGCCGCCATATATTACGAGAGGATTGAATTGGGTCTGACCCGGAGATCTCGCCACGTCTCTGGCTGCTGCGTGGGCAAACCGACTGCCTTCGCCGACCACAAAGGTTTCAAAGGTATAACTTGTATTCAAGGACGAAAAGGGCAGGCTAGTTGGGGAATCTTCGACTTTTTCGGAGCTTTCTGCCGGGTTTATTTCTTCTGGGCGAGCATTTTCTGTCACCGAAGTATGCGTCGTCTTCGTCTCGCCGGGTGGCCTGTAAGAGGGCGAGGCGGTTTCTGGTTTAGACGAAGCCCGCGGCTGAGGGGACTCCCTGTCGGCCACAATAAACGTTATCTGGGGAGCCAGAGCAACAACTTCCTGGACGGCCTTTTGAATCGTGCCCAGGTAATTGGTCTCGACGTAATCAGCAATAAACGAGGTAGGTACCTCGAGCACGAGAGTTTCGGCATCAAAGCGCCGTGCTCTGGTGGGGCGGAACCAGGTATTAAAGCTAATTGGTCGAACCCGCTGCTCAATGCTCAGCAGACATTGGGTCCAAAGTTCGTGGGGATCCTGTGACATTTAAACGATATTCTTCTTCTGGATGGGGAGCAGTAAGCTATTAAATGTGGGCTTTTCCGTCAAGGGCTTTTATTCCCTCAACCGAAATATTTTCCCAGGTCGGGCCGTGCTTGAAATGAATTGACATTCTACTCAATTCTACTATATTTAAAAGTTTCAACGAGTTATTTATATTGGCCCATCACTTTGGAATGATCCCCAATTAAATAAGGGAAATATTTTCGTGAAGCGCACTTATCAGCCCAGCAACAGGAAACGCCACAATAAACACGGCTTCCGCAAACGCATGGCCACTCCTTCTGGACGTGCCATTCTCAACAGGCGCCGCCGGCGAGGTCGCAAGCGTCTCTCAGTCTGAATTATCCACGCCATTTTCTTCCCGGCCTGTTTTTGTTATTTATTATCTTGAGCTGGATAAAAGGTCATTGTCTGTGGATTCGTCGGCAGGAGGGTTCGGGTATAGTTTTGGCAGTACGTCGGAAACTGGGCACCGCTGTCGTGCGCAACCGCCTGAAGCGCCGTCTGCGTAGCATATGCAGAGATCTCGACCCACTTCCCGACAGTCTAGTCTTATTTCCCCAAAACCCTGCACCATTCGTGTCCTTCAGTCAGCTTCAAGAGGAATTGGAGGAGCTTATTTCCAGGCTTTGAGGATGCGTGACTCCAATGAAGCTAATCTTTATTTTTTTGGTCCATTTCTATCGTCTCTGCATTTCTCCCTTTTTCCTTCCCACTTGCCGTTTTCACCCCACCTGCTCCCAATACGCTCTGGAAGCTTTCCATAAATACGGTTGTATCGGAGGAACTCGCCGTGTTTTGTCCCGGCTTTTGCGCTGCCATCCCTGGGGGGGGGAAGGTTGCGACCCACTTGATTAATCCCGGTGTCTAATGCTGAATCATTTAAAAAAGGTTATGACCCTTCTGCCGAAAGTAGATATTCGGCATGGGGCACCCCTTCTTAGCTAAGGTGTTTTACCTGGCAATTTTCTGGAGATAGGTAGGTTTCCATGGAGGATAAAAAAACACTGCTGGCCTTTCTGCTGATTGGGCTGATACTGCTGGCCATCCCTTATTATTACGAAATTGTTGGCCTTGGACCAAAACCCATCGCTGAAGAAGAAGATATACCAGCCCCGACAGAGGTGGAAAGACCTGCTGCGCCCCTTAGGATAGAAGAACCTGCTGCGCCTGCAACCTCTACTTCTACTCCACCGACTCCTCCATCCGACTCAGTCAGCCCTGCCTCTGTTGGCCAGGGGTTTTCCTCTACCACTACTGCTGCCCCTGTTTTTGTCGCCCGTGAAGTCAAGGTCAATACCCCCTTACAGCAACTCGTTTTTTCAACCGCAGGCGGGGTTCTCACCTCGGCGGAATTGCTGGAATACAAAAAGCTGAGCGGTGAGGTTGTGAATCTCGTTCCCTATGGAGGTAGAGGGCTGGCCCTTTCACTTGTGGGGGGGGGCAAAGAAACGGATCTCTCGCGGGTTGAATTTGTTCCCGACCGCGACGTGATTGAGATAGGCCCGCAGGAAGAGGCTACGCTCAGGATGAGGGCAGAGCTGGGCAATGGCAAAGTGATCGAAAAGGTTTTCCGCTTTTCTGCCGATCGGTATGGGTCGGAGATGGAGCTGAACTATCTGGGCTTTTCGTCTGAACCCCTGCTTTTTCTGGGGTGGGAGAACGGCATTGCCAACACCGAAGAAAAGCCGGGGGGGGATCTGCCAGGAGGCTTCGTCGGCGCCCAGGAAATCCTCTCTCTGGCTTATTTGAACGGGGAGAGACTCACCTCGAACGATCGAGACGACGACGAGCCCATGCTGGCTGAAAAAGGAAAATTGAGATGGGCCGGCGTTGCCAACCAGTATTTTTTCCTCGCCCTTGCACCCCTCGATCCGGGCCACTACAGCCTGGAACTTTACCCTCAAGAGGGGGGGCAGCTCTTTAACTGGGAGGGTTATTCTTTCAGAGTCGGTACCAGGCTCAGTGGTTCGGGAAGCTTTAGAACGCTGGTTTATCCCGGTCCTCTCGACTACGAAGAGCTTCAGACCTATGAGGTCGATCTCGAGCAGGGCATTGATCTGGGCTTTCCCATAATCAAGGATATAAGCAAAATTTTGCTCCTCGTTTTCCTTGCCATCAAAGACATCACCCAACTCAATTATGGCTGGGTACTTATACTTTTTGCCATAGCCATAAAAATTCTGGTTTATCCCCTGACCAAAAAGTCCTACAAGTCCATGGCTAAGATGCAGCAAGTTCAGCCAAAAATAGCGGCATTGCGCGAGAAATACAAAAACGATAACCAGCGCCTCAGTCAAGCTACCATGAAGCTCTATAAAGAAGAGGGGGTAAATCCAATTGGAGGGTGTTTGCCCATGCTTTTGCAAATGCCTATTTTCTTTGCTCTTTACTCGCTTTTCTACAATATAGAGCTCAGGCAAGAACCTTTTACGCTCTGGATTACAGACCTTTCCCGCCCCGATGAAATTATGATAGGGGATTTTGGTCTGCACGTCCTGCCTTTGCTCATGGCCGGGTCCATGCTCATCCAACAAAAAATGACCATGAAAGATCCCAAGCAGGCCTTTCTGGTGTATTTGATGCCGGCTTTTTTGCTCTACATTTTCTGGTCCCTTCCCTCCGGTCTCGTGCTCTACTGGACGGTTTTCAACATACTTCAAATCGCCCAGCAGGTCTATACCAACCGGTCAGAAGTATCTGCGGTAACTCCTAATAGCCCATGATACCCCCCGGGATTATCCCATAGGCTGAAGGTGCATAAATAAAATTTTCTGCCTCTCGGCTTCCACTTTTTGCATTGACTGAACCCGATACCATAGTTGCCATCTCTACCCCTCCCGGCGAGGGAGGGGTGGGTTTGGTGCGTTTAAGTGGTGCCAATGCCCTTTCTATTGGAAGGGCCGTATTCCATTCCTCACCTCCCCTCGGCGACCGCATTCGCCATGTCGAATTCGGCCGTGTCCTTTCCGAAGATGGCTGTGAAATCGACACTGGTCTTGCATGGGTGTTCAAAGCTCCCAGATCCTACACCGGCGAAGATACGGTAGAAATCAGTTGCCACGGTAGTCAGGTTGTTCTGGAAACTCTGGTCCAGGCCGCCATTTCCTTTGGAGCCACTGCGGCAGCTCCCGGAGAATTTACTCGGCGAGCGTTTTGCAATGGGCGCCTGGACTTGCTACAGGCCGAAGCCGTAGTGGACCTGATTCAGTCTGGTAGCCAGGAAGGTCTTTCCTCGGCTTACGGCCATGCAAGCGGCCGGCTCTCTGGACTGGTTCGTGATCTAAAGTCAATAATTATTAAAGCGTTATCTCTTGTTGAAATAGGCCTTGATTTTGTCGATGAAGACATTGATATAGTTGAACGACAGAAGCTACTTGACCCCATTCAGCAAGCGCACGATTTGGTACAGAGTCTTCTTGATACTTTTGAGGGGTCTCGCAGGAGACAAAATGGATTTTTGATTGCCCTGGTGGGACGGCCCAATGTTGGGAAGTCCACCCTCTTTAATGCACTGTTAGGCGAAGAGAGAGCTATAGTTACACCTATCCCCGGCACTACGAGAGACCTGGTAGAAGGAAGCACTGTCTGGGAAGGTGCAACTGTGCGCCTTGTCGACACGGCTGGAATCCGACGAGCCGACGGCCCGGTAGAATCTGAGGGTATTCAACGGGCTCAAAAGGCCGGTAGATCAGCCGATCTGGTATTTGCTGTTTTCGATGCATCTACCGAGTGGCGGGGAGAGGATTGTGAGATCCTGGAGCTCTTCGGGAATACCCCCTGTATTGCCGTCTTCAATAAATCCGATTTGTCTCACAAATCCAAATTACCCGAAGTCGCTGGTTTCCCCCATATCCTCTCTCAAGTTAGTGTTTCTGCACTCACAGGAGAAGGACTCGTCCCCCTGCGGCAGAAAGCCATGGGCGTGATGCCCAAACCTTCGCTGGTTGAGGGTGTGAGCATAACAAGACAAAGACACCAGGACTGTCTTGTTAGGGTGCGGAACCATACCGACGCCGCACTTGAATTATTCCTTGCTGGACAGCTTGACGAATGTCTCGTCGTCGAGTTACGCGAAGCACTGCTCGCCCTGGGCGAAATGTTGGGAGAAGATATCAGCGAAGAAGTTCTTGACCGCATTTTCTCCGACTTCTGTATTGGCAAATGAGTCAGCGGGATTGGGTGGCTCACAAAAGGAAGTTTCACGTGAAACACTTTGCCCCTGCCCCGGCAATTCCTAAAGCGGGCGTTCAACTAAGGTCCGGCCCGAATCCCTGGCTAAAGGAGGTGCCCCCCATGTTTCACGTGAAACGCAAAGGTGTTGAGCCATGCTAAGCAAGGAGCAGGGTGAAGGAAAAGGTGGTCTCGTACTGCCCATGAGTTTGGATGCTGACTTTAGTAAGATGGAAGTCATTATAAAAAATATGTGGGAGTGCACTGAAGAAAAGGTTGCTTCGTTGCGCCACTATGCCTGTATCTTGCATAATTGGTCGGGCCAGATGAGTCTGGTTTCACGGAAAGATCGGGACTTGCTGCCCACCAAACATTTCCTGCCGGCTCTGGCAATGGTGCCCTTGTTGAAATCTTTGCCGCATGATAGTATCCTTGATTTTGGCTCGGGGGGAGGGTTGCCGGGAATTCCGCTGAAAATCATGTTGCCGGAGAGCCATTTTATTTTATTGGAAAGCAGGAGGCGAAGAGCTAACTTTCTCAGAGAGGTTGTGCGGAAATTGGGCTTGGAAGGAGTTGAGGTAGTAAATCAGAGATGGGAAGACTGGGAGCCAGCTATAGAAGGGGTGGACCTTATTGTGACAAGGGCGGCGGGGAAGCCTGGAGAAGTTTTCAGACTTGTAAAGCCTTTTTTGCGGCCTTACGGGGCCATGCTAGTTAATCTGGGTCGAAAAAGTGAGGGGAAAAGCAGAGCTGAGCCACCATTACTTTTGACGACAGAGGTGAACTGGGATAGGGGGGGGACTTGGTTGGGATTGCTGGGTTGAGGAGCGGGCACCAGACCAGTTATCCACATGGTTTCAGGGGCAAAATGTGGATAAGTCTCACGAATAAAATAGGGCCGCGGAAAAGGAATTATATGCCCAAAAAACAAGGAGATATTCTATTTTGACAAAAGGGGTGTTTTGCAGGGAGTTTGCAAGATATAAACAAGGTTCGGGGCCGAACTGTTAACAATAAAAAATAACCCTTGCAAGGGGTCGGATTCATACTATATTCTTAGTGACTTGAAGTGGAGCAAAGGGTTGGGAGGGGAGGGCGTTTCACTGTATACGGGGAAAGACGGGTCTTGATACTCTGGGCGCGATTAAAAGATATCATAAATATGGTGTTGCGGCCACTGGCGCGTTTTTTTATACGCATAGGTTTCCGCCCAGATTGGTTAACGCTGGCAGGACTGGTTATGAACCTGATTGCCACGGTGGCTTTTGCAACCGCCAATCTAATGTGGGGTGCCGCAATAATGTTGCTGGCGGGTATTTGCGACATCCTGGATGGCCAGGTGGCAAGGGAAGGTCGGCGGGAAACCAAGTTTGGTGCTTTGTTGGACTCCACTACCGACCGCTATTCCGAAATATTCCTTTATTTTGGCATAGGGGCCTACTTGATTAGCCAGGATGCCTGGCCTGAGAGCGCCGTTCTTTTCTTCGCCCTAACCGGCTCGTTGATGGTTAGTTACGTCAGAGCTCGAGCAGAGGGGTTGGGAGAAGATTGCAAAGTTGGTTTCATGCAACGGCCAGCGCGGATCGTGGTTCTGGCCCTGGGTGGAATTGTTGGCCACGAAGGGCTGGTAGGTGTTTTAATTGTGCTGGCTGTAACGACGAATTACACCGTAATTGAACGCCTTGCCTATATCCGCAAAAAGTTGAAGGCAGGTGCTGAGTCGACCGCCCCTCTTTAGAAGCTAAATCCACCGCACACATTATTTATATACACACTCTTCCCTCAGAATTTCATCACAGGACGGGTTCACTTTGTGCAGAGCTTTGTTCATCGTCTTTGAAGGAATCGATGGTAGCGGAACTACGACCCAGTGCGACTTGCTTGCAAGCTATATCCAGGAAGCTCTCGGCGTTCAGGTCGTCCAGACTAGAGAGCCTGGAGGTACGCCGCTAGCCGAAAAGATCCGGGGCCTGGTCCTGGACCCGAAGGCGGGGGAGATGCACTTTAGCACGGAACTTTTCCTCTACGCGGCTAGTCGCTCCCAGCATGTTGAGGAATTAATCAAACCGGCACTGCGGGCGGGGAGACCGGTGATCTGTGACCGTTTTACCGATTCTACGCTGGCCTATCAGGGTTATGGCCGTGGATTGGATATCACCTATATCACCCAGGTGAACGGCATGGCGGCGGCAGGATGTCTTCCGGACCTGACAATATACCTTGATCTGCCGGTAGAAGTGGCAAGGGAAAGGCGGCGACAAAGGGCGTCGAGGCCTGATCGCTTAGAGGCCGCAGGCGAAGAACTTCAGCGGCGAGTATGCAGGGGCTATAAAGAGATAGCCTGCCAGAAGCCGGGAAAGTCATTGATGCTGGATGCGACGAGGGGCGTAGGGGAATTGGCAGTTGAAGTCCGTGATAAACTCAGTGCCCGGTGGCCCGGGTTTCCCTTCGAAAATCAAAAGTAAAGGTTCATTGCATGAGAAAAACCTGCGCCAACCGATTCTGGGTTTTGTTATTGGCCTGGTTTATGGAGCAACCAGCCCTAAGTCTGGCCAGCCCTGCGGATCCCTATGAAAAGGTAAATAACAGTTGGGAGGAATTCGGGGCAGTGTACTCCCGGATATTGGAAAATTACTACACCGATCTGGACCAGGATCAAATCATGAGGGCGGCGATTGACGGCATGATTGAGGAATTGGACTGGTACAGTCAGTTCTACGATGAGGAGGGATTGCGCCAGCTGCGCCAGGACACAACGGGAAAATTCGCCGGTCTCGGAATTACCGTAGGTATAAAGGAGAATTATCCTGTGGTGATTGCGCCAATTGAAGATACTCCGGCCTTTAACGCAGGTTTGCTGCCGGGAGACCTGATCGTCTCCATAGAGGGAAGGGATACCTTCGGCCTGACCCTGAAGGAGGTTGTGGATATTCTTCGGGGTGAGCCGGGCAGCACTGTGCGGATTGGGGTGTCTCGGAAGGGTAGGCCTTCGGTTTGGGATTTGTCTATCGAACGCAAGATAATAACTATAAAGAGCGTAGCTCTAGTCGAGGAAATCGAACCTGGAATCGGGTATGTGAGTATGCGGCAGACCCGTTTTTCTGAGGATACGGCAGCGGAGGTTGAAGGTGCGCTCGGAGCTTTAAAGGAAAAGAATGTAGATGGGGCGATACTAGATCTTCGGGGCAACCCGGGAGGGTTGCTGAGCCAGGCCATTCAGGTGGCGGATCTATTTCTTCCAAAAGGTGCGCCAATCGTTTCGATTAAGGACAAAGATGGTCGCGGGGAGGGCTTGAAGCGGTCCCAGAAACGGGCTTTCGTGGACGAAATGAAACTGGTGGTTTTGATTGATGCGGGTAGTGCCAGTGCAGCGGAGATCGTAGCTGGTGCCATTCAGGATAACGATCGGGGAGTTGTCCTGGGGGCCACCTCGTTTGGCAAGGGTTCGGTGCAGACAATTTTCGATCTGCACCAGACTAAAGATACGGCATTGAAGCTGACCACGGCACTTTATTATACGCCCAGTGGCCGCAGCATCCACCGCGAGAGTTTTGCCAGCCCGGGTGGGTTGCCATTTAAAGTTCCTTTTGGCCAAATCGAGTTACCAGTAGGGCAGGTCCTCGAGTTGATTCTCAGAGCTCCGGACCTTAGCTGGGCAGATACGGCTTTGCGGGCTCGGTTTGGACTGGAGGAAACTCAGGTTGAAGAAGTGCTTTCAACATCTCTGGGTGAGCTTGCGGGGAGAGCGTCCCGGGGTGAGGAGGGGGAGACTTCTGTCGCCGATAGCCTGAGTGAGGAGCTACGCGAGGATTTTTATACCTTGAAAGAGAGAAAGGTCTACGGCGGCGGAGGCATTACCCCGGATGTTTTCATTGAACCAGACCGGCCTCCCAGTTATATACTCGAACTGGTCCGCGATCGGCTGTTTTTTGATTTTGTAGTGGATTACGTAGCCAGGGATTCCGTCCTGGCCAGTTCGGGCATCGTTCCAGAGGTGGACGACGGCATGCTGCGAGCTTTCGAGGCTTTCTGCCGCGATGCCAAAACCGATCTTAAAGCCCGCAAAACGGGTCAGAAGGAGTTGGATGCAATTAGAAATTTGGCGGTGGAAATGGGTTGGGAGAGCAGTCTGCAGGCCTCTCTAGAGAGCCTGCAGAACGAGATGGTGGCGGAAAGGGCTCGGGGGATCACCGCCAAGTTGGAACCCTACGTAAAGGCCTCGCTCGAGCGAGAATTGGCTCTCAGATTGGTCGGTAGACGAGCAAGCCTGCTCATAGCTCTTAAGGAAGACGCCCAATTGCAGGAGGCGATCCGGCTGCTACTGGATGTTGAGAACTACAGGCAGGTATTGCAGGAGGGGGCTTCCAGAGAAGGCCGCTGAGCAGGAAAAATGAGAATATCCTTGCACCCGGCTGCTAGCTTAGTTTATATTGTATTATTATAAATGAAATTAAACTTAGGCCAATCGTTTTAAATAAAGTTTGACTGATAGTAACGACAAGTTTTTCAAAAAAATTTTTTGACAAAATTTGCACGATCAGGAATTGTGCGCTTATTTGGGCCCTTTTCGGGGATTTTTAGTGTAGTAATACGGCCTGTATCTCGTTATACACCCTTTTATTTAATTTTATTCAGGTGTTTTGCAATCGCGAATATTAAGGTCCAATAGTCCAGCTGTGCAGATGCGGGATCTACCTGATGAAATGCACCGGGAATGCCCGCCGGTAATGGGGGAGAGATTTTTTTTCCTATGGTCTGCTCTCGGTATTGTCCGCGTGCCAGCTGCGTTTGCTGTCCATCTGTTATTTTTCTGGACACAATTGCCCTCGGTTAGATTAGATCGGGGACCCTGGACTGCGGACCGCGGTTTGGGCCTATCGTTGAACCATCTATTAAAATGGTTGGGAAACTGGTTCCGATGGGCAAATGCTGGCGAGCAGAGGTGTTCCACGCACAGCGGAGGACAGAGCGCCAGCGCGAGATATAAAATGCCAGGTCAAGCAGATCCCTCCTCTTTCCTGAAAAGCCTTCCCGAGCCTCTCTCTAAGGTATTCGATACCCCTTAGAAAGTTTCACAGCGCTTTTTTCCTGATCATAGAAATTTTTGGGCCGGTCGCGGTACGTGCGAGTTCATGGGTACCAGCGTTGCGGTGTCTTCATTTTTAGATTGGGAAAATTAACATATGCGTACCGAAATATACATAAACGAAGGAATACACGAATCCCGCATTGCCATAATGGAGGATAATACCCTCGCCGAAATCTGGGTCGAGAGACCGGAAAGCGAACGCATGGTAGGCGATATCTACAAAGGCACAGTAACGGCGGTTCTGCCGAGTCTGCAAGCGGCGTTTGTAGATGTCGGCCTCGAGCGTACCGCTTTTCTCCAGGTTCGCGACATGGTGGTGGCGGAGGACATGGATTCGGCCGAAGGGGGCAACTCTCGCAATGGGCGAAGGCCTCGTAACTACCCACCTATCCAGGATCTCATAAAAAAGGGTGAAGAGGTGCTGGTGCAAATCGCCAAGGAGCCAATTGGCACCAAGGGCGCACGGGTCACCACCCAGTTGTCTATACCCGGACGTTTTGTCGTGCTGGTGCCGGGGGGCGAATGGGTTGGGGTTTCGCGCAAGATCTCCAGCTGGAGCGAACGGCGCCGGTTGCGGGAATTGGTGAACGGGATTCGTCCGAAGAATTACTCGGTGATAGTGCGCACCGAGGGACGCAATAAAACGGAAAAGGACTTCAAGAGGGATCTGAGAGAACTGGTGAAGAACCACGAGCGTTTGGTCCGGGCTAACAAGCGTCTCCGCGGTCCAGCCCTGGTGCACAAGGAACTGGGCATGACTTCCAGCGTTATCCGCGATCTGTTCAACGAGAGCGTAGACCGCTTGGTCGTAGATACCAAAGAGTTGTACAAGGAGATTGTCTCCTATTTGCGCACGGTTTCGCCGGAGTTGCGCACCAGAGTCGAATACTATCGTGACCAGCGTCCGATTTTCGATGCGTTTAAAGTTGAGGAGGCACTGGAAAAAGCCAATAATCGCATGGTGTGGTTGCGCAGAGGGGGATCTCTGGTCGTGGATCACCCTGAGGCTGGTACCTTTATCGATGTCAACTCGGCCCGCTCGGTAAGTTCTAGGGATCAGGAGGAGAGCAATCTGAACACCAATCTGGAGGCTGCCCGCGAGATCGCCCGGTTACTTCGCCTGCGCGATATCGGGGGTATTATCGTAATAGATTTTATTGACATGAACGAGGAAAAGAGCCGGCGGCGGGTTATCGAGCGTTTGCTTGAAGAGGTGAAAAAGGACAGGGCAAAGATCTCGGTCAGTGCCCAGATAAGCGAATTCGGCCTGGCTGAAATGACGCGCCAGCGGGTGCGCCCGAATCTATTGCACACCCACAGCGAACCATGTCCAACCTGTCAGGGCATGGGCCGGGTAATGGGCCCCGATACAACGGTCACCAAAATTGAGCGCTGGTTGCAGCGTTCCCATGCGGCCAGCGGCGAGCGGCGCTACGTGTTGCGGGTCCATCCGGACGTGGCCCGCTATATGAGTGAAGACCGCGAAGCGAGGCTCAAGTCCATCCGCAAAGCAACAAAAGCGCGGCTGCAACTGGAACTTGATTCTACTCTTTCGCCGCAAGACTACCGCTTTTTTTCTCAGAAGCGCAACCTAGATGTGACTGCTGAGTTCAAGGTTTGACAGATCCGCAGAATAGATTTATTTTCTATTGCTCTATTTTATGAAAATCGGTTATTTGGGAGAATGGTATGCATGCGGTAGTCAAGATAGCTGAAAAGCAGGTGCAGGTGAGTAAGGGGCTACGTCTCAAAGTGCCTAAACTGGACCTTGCAGAAGGAGACACGCACCGGTTCACGGATGTGCTTCTGGTCTCTGAGGATGGCCAAACCCACATTGGTAATCCGCTCGTTTCCGGGGCTGCGGTCGAAGCCACGGTGCTTGGACACGGACGCGGCGAAAAGGTGATTGTCTTCAAAATGAAACGGCGCAAGTCGTACCGGCGGCGCAACGGTCACCGCCAGGATTACACCGAAATCGAGGTAGGGGATATTCAGCTGGGCGCCCCGTCCGCGGCGGAACCGGAGACCCCTGAGGAGGAGTAAAGTAAAAAATGGCACATAAAAAAGGTGTTGGCAGTTCGAGAAATGGTCGCGATAGTCGGTCCCAACGACTGGGCGTCAAGCGCTTTGGCGGGGAGAAGGTCACCGCTGGAACCATTCTGGTGCGGCAGCGGGGCACTCGGATCCATCCGGGTACGAATGTCAGGAAGGGGGGCGACGATACGCTATTTTCACTGATTGAAGGAGCTGTCAAGTACGAGAACTGGGGCAAGGATCGCAAGCGCGTGAGTGTGTACGAAATCTGAAAAGCTGTTTTTTCTACTTGAAATGCAAACAACGGTCGTCGTTTTTACCAAGCCCGGCGGCCGTTTTTTTGTGTCCTTGGGTATCTTTGGCTCTCGGGCCACTTATAAAGAGGAAAAAGCCTTTGACGAGAAGATGGGGAGGGATTATCTTTAAATTCTGCACTGCGCTAGGTGGGCCATGCTTAAGAAATGCTTAAGAAAGCCGCTTCATAACTTACTACGCAGTATTTTATCAGCAACAAGAGCAGAATCAGACCTATGAATGTACCTGTACATGACGTCCTGGTCGTGGGTGGTGGTGGGGCTGGTTTGCGGGCCGCCATAGCCGTGGCCGAGGAGCACGAGAACCTCAGTATCGGGATGATCTCCAAGGTCTACCCGATGCGGAGTCATACGGTATCGGCCGAAGGCGGGTCCGCAGCCGTAATGCGCGACGACGACGATTTCGATTCCCATGCCTACGACACCATAAAAGGCAGTGATTTTCTCGCCGATCAGGACGTGGTCGAAGCCTTTGTAAAAGAGGCCCGGGACGAAGTGATCCAGTTGGAACACTGGGGGTGTCCCTGGAGTCGGGATCCGGACGGACGGGTGAGCGTAAGAGCCTTTGGCGGCATGACTGTGAAACGGACCTTATACGCGTCGGACAAGACCGGGTTTCACATGTTGCACGCCCTGTTTCAAACCTCTTTGAAGTACCAGCGCATCGCCCGCTACGACGAGTGGTATGTGACCTCGTTGATCGAAGATGATGGCCGGATCTGTGGGGTGACCGCGCTGAACCTGCGCTCGGGGGGAATTCATGCCATTCCGGCAAAATCTGTGATTGTCTGTACCGGAGGCGGAGGGCGGATTTTTCCCTTCACTACCAATGCGGCCATCAAGACTGGCGATGGCATGGCCATGGCCTATCGGGTCGGGTGCCCGCTGAAGGACATGGAGTTCGTCCAGTACCACCCCACCGGTCTGCCCGGAACGGGCATTCTCATGACCGAGGCCTCCCGCGGCGAGGGCGGTTACCTGATCAACAACAAGGGCGACCGCTATCTGAGCGAGTACCTGCCCAGCAAAATGGAGCTAGGCCCTCGCGACATGGTTTCCCGGGCCTTTGTCCACGAGGAACGAGCGGGAAGGGTCTTTGAGGGCCCCTACGGAACCTATGTGCATCTGGATTTGCGTCATCTGGGGGAAAAGAAGATCGACGAAAGAATCCCCTTTGTGCGCGAGTTGACCAAAAATTACGTCGGCATCGATCCGGTCCACGAACCGGTTCCCGTGCGTCCAGTGGTTCACTACATGATGGGGGGCGTGCATACCGACATCAACGGCGCGACACCCATCCCGGGTCTTTTTGCCGCCGGCGAAACGGCCTGTGTCAGCATCAACGGTGCAAATCGCCTGGGCTCAAATTCCCTTTCCGAATGTCTGGTATTTGGGGCGCGAGCAGGACGGGCAGCGGCCACCCATGCTTCGGAGCAGGAAACGCCGCCAGAGAGCGTTCTGCAGGCGCGTGCTAGCGATGAGGAGCAGCACATCCACCGTCGCTTTTTCAAGCCGGAGGGGCGGGAAAAGGTGGCCGATATTCGCACCGATTTGCAGAAAAGTATGGAAAAGGGGGCGGGCATTTACCGCACCGAGGAAGAGCTTAAAGAAACCTGCGCTCAGTTTTCCCAACTGCGCGAGCGCTACGAGCAGGTAGGACTCGCCGACCACTCCGAGGTGTTTAATACCGAACTCACTACGGCCTTAGAGTTGGGGTGTATGCTGGACGTGGCCGAGACCGTGGCAAACGCGGCGCTGTTGCGGCAAGAATCGCGGGGCTCTCACTCTCGTTCGGATTATGAGACGCGTGATGACGAGCGCTTCTTGCAACACTCGCTGGCCTACCAGACCGATGGGACCCCGCGCATTGAATACCTGCCGGCGACCATTACCCGCTGGCAGCCCGAAGAACGCAAGTACTGAGAGGTGAGGAAGAGAGCAAAGCATGAGTCAACAGACCATCACCCTGAAGGTGACCCGGTACCGTCCCGAACGAGAAGAGGAACCCACCGCACAGGCCTACGAAGTCCCTTTCAACGAGGATTGGGTCGTGCTGGATGCGCTCAATTACATAAAAGATCAGATGGATGGTACTCTTTCCTACCGCTGGTCCTGCCGCATGGGTGTTTGCGGCAGTTGCGGCATGATGATAAATGGCGAGCCCAAACTAACCTGCGCAACATTTCTACGCGACTACCATCCGGGCGAGATACGGGTAGAGCCCCTGGATAATTTTCCGGTTGTGCGCGATCTGGTCATCGATATGAGCGACTTCCTGGAGAAGTTCCAGGCGGTCAAACCTTGGATCGTGCGCCAGGAAGAAAAGCCCGTGGAGGAAGGCGAATACCTCCAGACTCCGGATCAGCTGTCCGATTTTAAACAATTCAGCATGTGCATCAACTGCATGCTCTGCTATTCTGCCTGCCCGGTGTACGGTCCCGAGTCCGATTTCATCGGTCCGGCCGCCCTGGCCCTGGCCCATCGCTACAACATGGACTCCAGGGACGAAGGCAACGAGGAGCGCCAGGAGGTGATCGCCAGCGAAGAGGGTATCTGGAACTGTACATTTGTTGGCGAGTGTTCCGAAGTGTGTCCCAAAGACGTGGATCCGGCCGCAGCCATTCAGCGCACCAAGGTCGCCACCACCGGCGACTGGTTCAAGTCGTTCCTGTTGCCGGGGAGCAAAAAATGAACAGCAGACAAAACGAACTCGAAGACTACAAATACAAAGCCTACATTCCTTCCAGACCGGCAACCTGGTGGTTGCGCAATCTCAAGTATTTCCTCTTTATGATGCGGGAGTTGAGCAGTGTCTTTATCGCTGCCTTTCTCATTCTCTTTCTCTATGAACTCTCCCTGCTTTCAAAAGGATCAGCTACCCACGAAACCTTCCAGCTGTCGCTGCGCTCGCTCGGCTTTATCGTCTTTTACGTGGTCGCACTCGCCTTTGCCCTGTACCACACCATCACCTGGTTTGGGGTGATGGGGCGAATTCAGATCGTGCGCCTGGGCAATTTGAAAGTTCCCCCTGCCCTGGTGACGGCCGGTGCATTTGGCGGGTGGATCGCGGTTTCGGTCTTAATCGGATATTTTTATTTCAAGGTGTTGTGAGATGAAGTACAAGAGAGATCGGAAGGAACCCTTCTGGTGGGGCCTGTTCTCGCTGGGCGGCGTGGTCGCTGCGCTCCTGGTGCCGATCCACATCTTTGTGGCCGGTCTGGCCGTGCCTCTCGGTTTGCTCGATCCCGAGGTCCTGAGCTACGAGAGCATGCGGCAACTGGTCGCCAACCCATGGATCAAGCTCTACCTGTTTGTGCTGCTGGCATTGCCCCTGTACCATGCCGCCCACCGGATTCGATTTACCCTCCACGAACTGGGCTTGCAGAAAGGCGGCCGCCTCATAGCCATCCTGTGCTACGGTGGGGCCCTGATCGGCACGGCTTTCACCGCTTATATTTTGCTGCATATTCTCTGAGTTCGGCAGTTCTACCTGCTTGGCACACTGGCGTCGAGGTGATGGGCGCCATGATCTGAGAAACCTCCCTCACCCAGCACAAAAAGTCCGGAAATATTGCCCATCAGGTCATTGTCTGCCCGGAGTTCCAACCTGGCGGTGATTTATTTCTACATTCTGAAGAGGATGCCGTATCACGGCCATAGGGACCCTTCCCCACCTCGTTTCAGTGCCGCGGCAAACTTGCTGGCCTGCGTCGTACACACGGCCCTGGCAGGGTGCGATACTACTTTGCGGGGCACGAGATTGTCAAAGCTAAACTTAGCGCCGCTCCAGGAAGTAGGCGCGCCTGTTTTCAGAGATTTGACCAGGGAACCGGGCGTCGCCGCCTTGCCGGATTCCCCCTACCCAGATGGCCGGTCGGGAAACCGTAGATCGCGAGTCCGTTCAGAGCCCTACTCGCCTTTAGTCTTGCAGCTGTAGTATTCCTTCCACTATATCCGGCTGGAATAAAACCTCACAGGTGTACAGCAAATATTTAGTAAACGCACAAAAAGCAAGTATAGGTCTCATTTTGCGTAATGCAATAGATTGCCTTGGGCTGAGGATTTTTATATTCTTTAGTTCGCGGACGCGGCAAGGACGAGGTAGCAAATGCGAGTTCGCGCGTGTGCCGGGCCAGCGATTTGCCGCCTTAGTGGCGGATTGCCGTGGCCCAGGGTGGTCCGCATGGTAGACAAAATGGAATAAAGGTTGTTGCAGTTTCTGGGCGTTGCAGAGAGGTAGGGCCAGTATGTGCTACCAGTGTATCTCAGCTTAGATCCAGTACTACCTGATAGCAAGGGTGCTGGCGATATTTCTACGTCTTAAACCGGTCGGAATTCTCAGTATGGATAAACCCCTCGGCGACATCCTGTGGGTCACGGTTAGCACGGCCCTGGTCCTGCTCATGCAGGGGGGTTTTCTGTGCCTGGAAACCGGTGTGACTCGCAACAAGAACAACATCAATGTGGCTCTGAAAAACCTCGCCGATCTAGGTGTCTCGCTGGTCGTATTCTGGAGCATCGGGTTTGGTGTGATGTTCGGTGCTTCGCTGGGTGGTTGGATCGGCTCGACGGATTTCGCCGTCGATCTGGCCGGGCAGGGGGCCTGGTTTGCCGTGTTCCTGATGTTCCAGGCCATGTTCTGCGGCACGACCGTGACGATCGTTTCCGGCGCCGCCGCCGAAAGGTTGCGCTTTCACAGCTATATCATTATCGCCATTTTGATGGCCGTCCTGATTTACCCCGTTTTCGGTCACTGGTGCTGGAGCGCGCTGTCGTCTTCAAACTTGTTGAAAGAGGGCATTCTCGCCAGGAATGGGTTTGTCGATTTCGCTGGTTCGACGGTAGTCCACAGTCTCGGTGGCTGGGTGTCGCTGGCCGCACTCCTGATCATTGGCCCCCGCCTGGGTCGTTTCGGAAAGGACGGCAAGCCAGTGCAGATACCCGGAGCCAACCTGCCGCTGGCTACCCTCGGCGTCATTCTGCTGTGGCTCGGCTGGTTTGGTTTCAATGGCGGCAGTACGCTGGCCCTGGACCAGCACATACCAGGAGTGTTGACCAACACCATCTTCGCGG
>MDTE01017609.1_pt1 | contig 26065 bp, 24 predicted proteins | sample 811231 | NCBI WGS metagenome assembly MDTE01 (sample SAMN05326651, study PRJNA326480) | marine metagenome | isolation source: seawater | place: Indian Ocean: Red Sea | collected 2010
AAGTGTAGGTTTCATGGGATCTGTTCCAATAGTGGGTGGAACAATTTCATTAGCAGTTGGTGCTGGTTTTGCCATATCTCAGAAAAAGTTAGATTCTGTTGCGATTTCTTATCTTGGCGATGGAGCTTCGGAGGAAGGTGTTTTTCATGAATCCTTAAATTTAGCAAGGATAAATAATCTTCCTGTGTTATTCATAGTCGAGAATAATTTATTTTCTAGTCACATGGATATTGAAAAAAGACAGCCATCATCTTTTATATCAAGATTCGCAGATGCTCATTTAATAAATTTTGAAATTGTTGATGGTAATAATGTTATCGATGTAATGGATGCCTCAAAAAGACTTATTAATGTAATGAGAAAACAAAAAGGACCTTGTTTGATAGAAGCCATAACTTACAGGTGGTATGGACATGTTGATTGGAGGGAAGATATTGATGTGGGAACAAATAGATGTCAAGAAAGTCTAAAAAACTGGAAGTTGAGATGTCCTATAAAAAGATTAAGAGATTCAATAATAGAACTAAATATACTAACCCAGAATAAGTTAGATGAAATTAGAGCTGAAATCATAAGAGATTTGAATGATGATTGGAATCAAGCAATAAATGACCCGTTTCCAAAAGATAATGATTTATTAAAGAACGTCTATTATTAAATGGAAAATAAAATAACTTATTCAGAGTCGATTCTTGAAGGTTTTAAATTTCTTTTAGAAAATTATCCCGAGGTTTTTATAATTGGCCAAGGTTTATGGAGTCCTTGGTATGTAGGAAATAGTATGAAGAACTTAGATATTATGTATGGTAAAGAGAGAATTATTGATACTCCAGTCTCAGAAAATGCTGTTACGGGAGCTGCCATTGGAGCATCTTTATGCGGCATGAAACCAATAGTTGTTCACCCTAGGATGGATTTCTTGCTTTATGCAATGGATCCCATAATTAATCAATCTGCCAAATGGTCATATATGTTTGGAGGGCAGGCAAATCCCCAAGTCACAATAAGATCAATTGTTAATCGTGGAGGAGAGCAAGGTGCTCAACACTCCCAAATGTTGCATTCAATATTCGCTCACATACCTGGTTTAAGGGTAGTTATGCCATATTCAGTTTCAGATGCGAGGGATTTGTTGATAGCTTCAGTTCTTTGTAAAGATCCAGTTATTTATATCGATGATAGATGGCTCTATGATGAAAAAGATAAAAATACTGAAATAAAAATACTTGACTTAAAGAATGAAAAGGCAAGAAAAATTCTTGATGGAAATGATTTGACATTGATTGCATCAGGCTATGCAACGAAAGCTGCAAAAAATGCTATAGAAGAATTTAATATTGAAAATAATAATTTTTCTATCGAGCTTTTCGATCTAAGAATAATCAGCCCTATTGATTATGACTCTATATTTGAATCTATTTCAAAAACAAGAAGGTATATTGTAATTGATGGAGGTTGGAAAACTTGTGGAATTGGTAGTGAAATCATTTCTTCAGTCATTGAAAATTTTCATCCAAATCATTTTTTATCTGCGCCGATTAATATTTCATTATCCGAATGCCCAGCACCCTGTTCTAAAGTTTTAGAGCAAAATTATTATTTTTCAGAAAAAAGGATATTAAAGGCCATAAAGAATATTTTGCTAATAAATTAAGAAACTAGTAAAACGAAATAATTTTTTCGCAAATATATTTTATTTCCTCTTCTTTCATCAAATGATTTATAGGTAATAAAAGTAATTCATTAAAAAGTTTTTGGGTTTTAGGATAATCATTAATATTAAATCCAAGTTTTGTAAAGTGGGCTATTGAAAAGCCACCCCATTGTTTTATTGTTCCAATATTATTTTTCTTAAGAAAGTAAATTAATTCATTTCTGTTTTTTGCTTGTATTTCGTAGTTTTGATAAGTGCTTAATGAATTACTATTTGTTGAAAATTTTGGAGGTAATTTTAATTTACCTTTTACCTCAAGTTCCCTTAGTTCCTCATTATAGACATTAGCTAATTTTCTTCTTGTTGAGATTAATTTTTCTAAATCTTTTAACCTCTCTATTAATACCCTTGCATTTAAGCTATCTAACCTGCTATTTCGTCCCCAATTGATAGCCTCAAGCCCTTCACCCCTGCCATGGTCTCGCACAGATTTTGAAAATTCTGCAAGTCCATCATCATTTGTTATGACAGCGCCCCCATCTCCTAAAGCACCAGCAACCTTGGCAGGATAAAAAGAAAGACATCCTCCAATTCCCCAACTTCCAGAGTGACTTTTTTCGTTAAAAGCTCCTAAACCTTGTGCTGAATCTTCAACGAGATAAATATTATTACTTTCACAGAATTCTTTTATGGGTTTCATATCTGCTACAACTCCATTAAGCTGAGTTATCATACATGAAGATACGTTTGTTAAATCGCAATTTTTTAATTGTTCAATTTCAACCATTAGAGATTTATTATCAACATCTACGGGTACTGGTATTAAATTTGCACTTTTAGCAGCTGAGGCAGTAGCAAGCATTGTATGAGCTGGTACTAATACTTTTGAGCCAACTGGAAGTTTCAAATAATTAAATATTATTTCCATTGCATCAGTAGCATTCCCAACGGAGATACAGTGCTTTATACCAGTGTAATTTTGAATTCCTTCTTCAAGTTCATCAATAAATGGCCCTCCGATTAGATATCCAGTTTCAAGTACTTCTTGAAGTAAATCGATATAGTTAATATCTTTGCAATAATTTTTGTAGTTAAAAAAAGGAATTTCCATTTAATCAGTGGAAGCTAAATTTAAGTATACAGAATTTTAAATTCTTATAATTGCCTATGCTATTATTCGATTTGTAAGATCAATTTCAAGTCTCATAGTTTTTATTAATAAATGGATATAGATAATAAGGATATTTTTTATGAAGATATACTTCAGAAATTAACAAGAAAAGAAATAAAAGTAGGTGTCATAGGAATGGGTTATGTTGGATTACCATTGTCACTATCTTTCTGTGAAAAAGGGATAAAGGTAATAGGCTTTGATATTAATAAAACTATTATCAATTCATTAAGAGAAGGTAGAAGCCACATTAGTAATATTTGTTCTGAAAAGTTAGTTAAATTTATATCTCAAGATATTTTATTTCCAACTAATAATTTTGAAGAGGTTAAAAAAGTCGACATTGTTATTTTATGTGTTCCAACTCCCTTGGATAAAAATAGAGATCCTGATTTGTCTTTTATTATTGACTCAGTTAACTCTATAAAAAAATATTTAAAAAAAGGCCAAATCATAAGTCTTGAAAGTACAACCTACCCAGGTACAACCGATGATATTATCAAGCCATTGATTGAAAAAGAGGGATTTAAAATAGGTGTTAATTTTTTTCTAGTTTATTCTCCTGAAAGAATTGACCCTGGAAATAAAATTCATAATTCACAAAATACTCCAAAAATACTTGGTGGTTGTACAAAAAAGTGTACTCATATTGGTAAGATTATTTACTCCTTAATAGCAAATGAAATAGTAGTTTTATCTTCAACCAAAGCTGCTGAAATGACAAAGCTTTTGGAGAATATACATAGAGCAGTCAATATTGGTTTAGTAAATGAATTAAAGCCAATCGCTGAGGCACTTAATATTGATTTATATGAAGTGATCCGTGCTGCAGCTACCAAACCTTTTGGGTACACAGCATATTATCCAGGGCCTGGATTAGGGGGACATTGTATACCAATAGATCCATTTTATTTAACATGGAAAGCTAAAGAATTTGGAATTCATACAAGGTTTATTGAATTAGCTGGTGAAATTAATTCATCAATGCCAAAATATGTTGTAGATAAAATTGCAAATACCCTAAATACCTTTTGCAAGCCAGTTAAAAAAAGCAAAATTTTAATTTTAGGAATTGCCTATAAAAAAAATGTCGATGATATAAGAGAATCTCCATCTTTGGAAATAATAAAAATTCTTCTAAAAATGGGCGCATTTATAATGTACAATGATCCTTATTTTTCAGATTTACCAAAATCTAAAAACTTTTTTGAAATAGAATATGTAACCCTTACAAAAGAATCCTTGAATTCTTTTGATTGTGTTGTGTTGGTAACTGATCATGATATTTTCGATTATAAATTGATAGAGGAAAATAGCAAATTAATAATCGATACAAGAGGAAAATTTATACCCTCTGAAACTATTATTAGATCTTAAAAAGAAGCTAAATTTCAACACCAGACAAAAAAATGAACAGAAAAAAGTTTTTAAAAATTAGTTTTTTCGATTTGTTATTTAAAATATTAGGACTTATAAATAAGAAAGGTCAGAAGAAACTAAATTTTTTATTTATTCTTGTTTTTTTTCAAGCAATTTTTGAAGTTATTAGTATTGCTTCTTTAGTTCCATTAATACAGATAATTACTAACAAAAATAAAATAGAACTGTACATACAGGATTTCATAAAATCTTTTAATTTTGATTATCTAATAAACTTTGATCAAAGACTCTTATCTATATTGATTCCTTTGATTGTAATCTTGATAATGATCATTTCAACTTTAGTAAGACTATACGTGGTTTTTAGAACAAATAAATTTATTGAGGAAACTAGATTTCAAATATCATCAAGACTTATGAGTAAGTATATAAATAATGAAATTGAATTAAATTCAAATTCTTCTGATTTAGCAAAAACTATCTTATCAGAAGTTGACCAATTTATAATAATAGTTTTTCAACCAACTATTTTGATGTTGACTAATATCCTAGTTTTAGTATTTATAATTTCTTATTTACTATATACAAATTTTAATGCATCTTTATTAAGTTTGATATTATTAATATCTTTTTATATTTGTTTTTATATTTTTTCCAAAAGAAAACTTAATTTGGAGGGTTTTAAAAGCGAGAAAGCTAATAAAGGTAGATTTGGATCTGCAATCGAATCATTTCTCTCAATTAAAGATATAAAAATTTATTCTGCTGAAAAGTACTTCATAAGAAGATTTAAAGAATTCTCAAGAATATTTGCTTCCACAAATGCAACTTATTCAACTTTAGTGGCATCTCCAAAATATATTCTTGAATTGTTTGTTTTCATTGGTTTAGCTTTATCAGTACTTTATATAACGATATCTAATATTGAAATTTTTAATTCGTTACCTTTACTTGGAATATTTGCTTTTGCTGCTTTTAAAGCACAACCAGCATTAAGCAATGTAATTTATGGTCTAAATAGTATTGAATATGGGAATAAAATTATTAACAATTTATATGAATTTTTAAAAACTCCTAAAAAATATCAAAAATATGAAGAAGAAAATATAAAAATTAAAAATATTAGTTCTAGAAAAAATGAATTAATTATTCGCAATTTGCATTTAACTTATAAGAATAATAAAGGTATTAAAAATATTAACTTCAATGTTAGATGTCCTTCATTATTTTTATTAATGGGGTCAAGTGGATCAGGTAAATCAACTTTATTAAATATATTATCTGGTAATCTAAAACCTCAAAAAGGAGAAATATTTTTTTCAAAAAGAGGAAGTAAGGTTTTACCAAGGATTTCTTATTTACATCAAGAATTTTCCCTAATAAATACTACTATTGCTGAAAATGTTGCTTTTGGTGTAAGTAAAGAAAAAGTTGATTACCTAAATTTAAAGAAGGCATTAATTTCTGCAGAAATTTATGATTATGTTTTTTCTTTGCAAAATAATATTTTTGAAATTGTTGGAGAGAATGGATCTAATTTTTCAATTGGTCAAAGACAAAGGATTGCATTGGCAAGAGCTTTATACTTTAAACCAGATATACTTTTGTTAGATGAACCTACAAGTTCATTAGATAAAGAAACCGAAAAAAAAATTATTGATACAATATTAAAACTTTCAAAAAAAATCACAATAATTATGTCTACCCACCAATTAAATTTTATCCCAAAGTCCACTAGAGTAGGGGTTATTAATAAAAATGGAATTAATATTAAGGAAATTAATTAAAAATATTATTTCTTAAAATATAAATATAATTTCAAGTTTAAGGATCAATAATATTTCTTTATATGCGAAACTTTGTGATTATTTAAAAAAATGTTTTTTATTTTCTTGGTTTATTTTTCCATTCTGGAACAAATTCTGCAAGAACCTTGAGAGCATCTTTTTCATTTAAATTTGCTATCGCTTTTTGTAATCTTTTTATACCAGTTAATAGTTTTTCATAAGAAATTTTAGACTCATTGACTTTGAATATAAGTGGATGTTGAGTTTTTAAAGGTTCTCCTTCTATTAATAATTCCTCATATAATTTCTCTCCAGGTCTAAGACCTGTTGTGATTATTTCTATATCCCCATTTTGATGATTGGCATTTTTAACTTTTAAACCACTTAAGCGTATCATTTGTTCAGCTAAGTCTTTTATTTTAACAGGATCACCCATATCAAGAATAAAAACATCACCTCCTTTAGCCAAAGATGTTGCTTGAATAACTAATTGTGCGGCTTCTGATATAGTCATGAAATATCTTATTACGTTTTCATCTGTAAGCGTAATTGGACCTCCAGCAGCGATTTGTTTTTTAAAAAGAGGTACTACTGATCCTGAAGAGCCAAGTACATTACCAAATCTAACAATTGCAAATTTTAGATCTCTTTTTTTTGTTTTGGGATTTAAATTTGAAGTCTCTTTAATCAAATCTTCCGCAAATGCTTGCAAAATCAGTTCTGCAAATCTTTTTGTGGCTCCCATAATATTAGCTGGTCTAACAGCTTTATCAGTTGATATTAATGTAACTTTTGAAATTTTAGACGCTTTAGCAGCTCTGCAAATTGAGTAGGTTGATAATATATTATTCTCAATTCCTTGTAGTGGATTTCTTTCAATTAATGGTACATGTTTATAAGCCGCAGAATGAAAGACAATATCAATTTTATGCAATTCAAACAAGTTTTTCAGAAGATTAAAATCTTTAACGTCCCCAAGTTTTAAGAAAATCTTGACTCTATTTTTTTTTATTAAATGATCATCAATTTCCTTTTCCAGTTCGTAAAGACTTAATTCACTATTGTCAATCAAAAGAAGTGATTTTGGATTTAGATTAATAGTTTGTCTGAAAATTTCTTTTCCTATAGAACCACCGCAACCAGTTATGCATATATTTAAATCTTCAGTGGAGTTTTTTAGTAATTCTCTATTTGGCTTAACTGCTGTTCTACCTAATAAATCTTCAATTTCAATTGGTCTTAATTCATTTATATTTAAATTCCGTTTAGTAAGATCTTGAATTGATGGAACTCTCAATACTGGTATCTCATATTCTTTGATTTTACTAAATATAATTTTTGAATCTTTTTTATTTAATGATGGAATTGCGAATAGTATCTGATCAATTTTATCTTTAAATTTGTATATATTTTTTGAGGAAACTATTTTTATGCCAAGTAATTTTCTTCCAAATAAGTTGGGAGAATCATCAAAGAAAGTAAGGATTCTATGAGATCCTGCAAGAATAAGAGATGAAGCTAATTGCGCTCCAGCAGCCCCAGCTCCATAGATTGCAACTCTTCTAACTTTTTTTATTGTATAAAAACCTGAATAATTTAGGATTTCTTTGATACTAAATCTTGCTAATATATTAATAAAGGTGCTTATAATCCAAAATAAGATATATTTTTTAAAATTGAAGATTAATCCATTAGTAATAAGATCTGCGAAAATAACAATTATTATTAGAATTAAAATTCTTTTGGCAATATTATAAATTTCTGATGATTTTATATACTTACTAATGGATATATAATTTCCATAAAAAATGTAAAATAATGCGCTAAAACTCATCATTATAGGGATCGACCAAACCCAAATAGTTGAAATATATGTTTCATTAACCTCATCCTTTAGAAGATAATTCGTAAGAAAAAAAGAGAATATTAAAATTAAAAATTCAAGAACCAGCAACAAGATAGTTTTATTAGGTTTCCCAAGATCGTCTAATTTATTAAATAATCTAAATAAATAGATTAGAGGTTTCCTATATATGAATTTTTTTATTATGTTATTTTTAAAAAAAGATATACTCATATCTAGTGCTTTTATTTAAAGTTTTTATTTCTTGTTTGTGTGATCATATCAGAACCTGGAGGTGGACTTGGTATTAATTTGTATTTTCTTGAGGCAGCTTCAATTAATTCTTTTGATGCTTTCAAATATAGTAATAATAAGCAAGTCATTTTTAAGGATTTTTTCCTTGAGATAGCATTAATTAAAGTTATTAATATAAGACAAATGTCTACAAATAGATTTTTTTTATCAAGATAAAATAGTCCTAGCCTGCTCTTTAATGGTCTAATTAATTGATTATAAGATAAGTCTGGATCTAAAGTACCAGCTAAAATTTTTGATTCATCTGAAAAAACAATTGATGAAAAATCTGTCAATCCAGGCTTGATCTTTAATAATCTTGATTCCTCGTTTGTGTATAAATCTGTTTCTCTTTTAACATTTGGTCTTGGCCCCACTAAAGACATTTCACCCTTTATGATATTTATAAGTTGCGGAAGTTCGTCAATTTTATATTTTCTTATAATTGCACCGATAGAAGTTATTCTAGGATCATCTAAAGAAGTAGAATCTACTCCCGAAGAATCTGCATTATTTATCATTGTTCTTATCTTAATTAATTTAAAGGTTTTCCCTTTTTCCCCTACTCTTTTTGAAATATAAAGTGGGTTTGATTTATCTTTTAGCCATACAAGAAATAAAAAAGTTGTCGTAATTGGTAAGGTCAATATAAGACCAAATAAAGAAACGAGAATATCAAATATTCTTTTCATATTAAACATAGTATGTGAATTTTTTTATAAAAGAACATTAGATAATTTTATAAATATTAATTGTGATAACTTTACACTAAACTTAAAAATAAATCATATTACTTTATAGGGAAGTCCCTTTCATAGAAAGATAAATCGCCCTTAATTATCGAATTAAAATGAAAATATGGATATATAATCGCCCCGATTGATTTTATGAAAAGGTTAAAAGATAATTCTTTTTTTATAATCATTCTTGCTATGTAAAAGAATAGGTGCCCAATTCTTGATTTAATAAAAATAAAAATATTCTTAAAATTCTTTTTAAAAACTCTCAAAAAAATATATAAATCATATGTTTGTATTTGATACATAAGTTCAACTCTATTTATTCTTCCATTACTTGTTTGTATATCTTTGTATTTTGCTTTACTTGTATAAATCATCTTACCTTCATTATTTTTATAAAGTTGGTATGAAAACATTAAATATTCATTATTGGAGTAAGTTATAAACTGATCAGGAAAATTATATTTTTTAAAAATTGACCTCTTAAAGATCCCTGCACAAGTAGATATCCATTCTGAATAAAGTTCAAATTCATTTTCTAAGGATGGATGAGATACTGCTAATGATGGAGAAACGTAAGGTTTCTTTTTATTAAATAAGAGAGATGTCTCAAAAATCTGTTCAAAATTATAGATTATTTTTTTTAAAATATTACCCCTAACCTTGTAAGGTTCTTCTAAAAGAGATTTATCTAAACCTTGTATAGCGATTAATTTATCGTCTAACTCAAAATATCTTATGAGAGTTTCATAGTAGTCATAGTCAAGTATGACATCAGTATCTAAAAATGCTACTAAATCTCCACTTGCAAAGGTTGCTCCTATATTACGAGCAAGTGCACCACTATTCTTAGGAGATTTTATATAAATTAAGGGGTAAGAGGTTTTTTTATTGAAATTATTAATTATCTTTTTAAGTTCGTTTGTTTCATTATCTTCCGTATTATTATCAACAATTATTATTTCAATTGGATCAAATGACTGTGATAAGAGAGAATTGATTGCTAATGAAATGATTTTTGATCTTTTATAAACAGGCATTACAACGGAGTATTGCATATTTTTATTATCCTCCTTTTATTTTTATCTATAAAATTATTTTAATTAAAAAGTTTTTTTAATAAACACATTTCTATATATTATGTATAAGTAGTAATGTTTAATATGAAAATAGTTTTTATAGCAAGTGCTGCCTCTATTCATACTATAAGATGGGTGAAATATTTTGTTGAAAATAAATATGAAATTACTTTAATTAGCTTTTCTATGCCTAATTATGAAACAAAAATTGAATTAAATAAATTTAAAAAACAAATTAGGATTTTCTATTTCAATAATTTAGAATCCATTTTATCAACTATTTCGTTCTTGTTAAATAAAGAATACTCTTTAGTACACATACATTATTTAGGTTGGCATAGTTTATTATCGATATTTATCAATAAAAAATCTAAATTGATCTTAACCCCATGGGGTAGTGATTTATTAAAGAATAAAAATTTTTTGAAAAAATTATTTTTAAATTTTATCTTTAAAAAAGCGAACTATTTAATATGCGATTCGGATCGATTAGCAAAAGAGTCAGTAAAACTAGGAATGAGTAAAAATAATATTCAAATTTCAATGTTTGGGGTTGATTCAGACTTATATAAAAAAACTAGATCTATATTTGATAATGATTCTAAATTTGTTGTAGGGAGTAATAGAAAACTTGAAACAATTTACGATGTAAAAACTTTCTTAAAAGCTGCTGATTTAATTTGTAAAAAAAGGAAGGATATTTTTTTCTATATAGCTGGTTCAGGAAGTTTAAAGGAAACTTATATCAAATATGTTGAAAATAAAAAAATTTCATCACATGTTAAATTTCTGGGACTATTAAATAAAGAAGAAATGTTGAATTTTTACAATAATATAGACATATATGTTTCTACTTCTTTAAGTGATGGAGGACTTTCGGCTAGCATTGCAGAAGCTATGTCTTTTGAAAGACTTGTTATAATTTCAAACAATTCAGATAATCAACTTTGGGTAAAAAATAAATTAAATGGTTTTCTTTATGAAACACAAGACTTCAAAGATTTATCAAGATCAATAATAAACGCCATAGAAAAAAAAGAAAATTCAATTGAAATTTCTAAGAAATCTAGGGAAATAATAATAAATAAATATTCATATAAAACTGAAATGAAAAATGTTGAGAATAAATATATAAAGATTTTAAGTAATTCATAATAATTTCAATTTAGAGTTTCTTCAATAACAATAGAAAAAGATTTCGCAAAATATTTGTCAAGAATTATGCCAATAAATAATTCAATTAATGATGTAAATATTATTCCTTTAATTCCTACTAATAAATAAGCTAATGCATTCAGTAAAGTTCCAAATATATAAAGTAACGATACCTTTGATTGTGACCATCCAGCTTGGTGAAGCCTTTGATAAAGATGAGATCTATGAGCTAAAAAAATATTTTGCTTTGATTTCCATCTCCTTATTACGCAAGTAAAAGCATCAATTAATAATGGGAAACTTATTAAGATAGAGAAAAATGAAGCACTTAAACTTTTGCTTTCTAACGCCATACCAGCATATATTCCTCCTAAAAATAAGCTTCCTGTGTCTCCCATAAAGATTTTTGCAGGATACCAATTCCATACTAAAAAAGTTAATAGACCGCCAATTAAATACCAGGATGAAATGCTACCACCGCTTATTATATTTTGGGTAACTAAATATATTAATAAACAACCTGATACTAATCCATCAATACCATCCATAAAATTAATAAAGTTTATAATTGAAACAATGGAAAGGATAATTAAAGGAACAAAAAAATTACTTAAATTGATTGGAGAAAAAGATATTATTAAAACTGAAAATAATATTTGTATTGTAAATCTATAGTGTATTTTTATATTGAATTTGTCATCTAGAAAACCTAAAAAAGATAGTGGGTATGAAATTAAGATAGTTATGATTGTTGGATTTAAACCATTTGTAAAGAAATCAATTATTAATCCTAATAAAGAAGAAATTATAAAAGCAATACCACCACTTTTAGGTTTTGGAACTTGATGAGAAGATCGGTTATTTGGAATATCTAAATTGTTTTTCGTTAGATGAGGTTTAATCCAAATTAATAAATAATGACTTATTATCATTGAAATCAAAATAGATATAAAAATAAAAGTCATATTTTTATTTTCTTAAATTAAACTTTAGGAATTCTTCTTAAATATCTTAAAATAAAAGGGACGATAAAAAATATTCCAAAAGAAAAATAATATGCTTTTAAAACCTCAAATATTCTTAATATATTTTTTCGTGAAGATATCCCGCCCTCTCCTACTAAAACAATATCTTGAGGTAAAAAAGTAATAAAGATGTTTTTTTCTTTACTAACCCTTAAGTAGTAATCTAGATCAGCTGCTAATTCAAATGAATTTGAATAATTTTGAATTATTTTTCTGATTTTAGGACCAAATATAGTAGCTTGATGGGCTTGACTAAAACCAGTAAATAAACTTAATCTATATCTCTGAGATGATATCTGTTTTATATTTTTTATTTCCGAGAAATTTGGTCTTTTTGAATTTTTTGAACTAGGACTATAAAAACATGATTTGCAAATTATAAAATCTGTTGAAAGTCTTTTTTTAGATAAAATCTTAATATTCTTTATAAGAAGATTTATTGTATTATCAGCAATACACATATCATCCGAACCCCAAAAAAGTAGATATTCATTTTTTTTTGCAATTTTAAATCCTATATTCATTGCTTTAAAAATACCCTTATCATTCTTTTGCTTAATAAAAGAAAATCGTTTGTCATGAACGCAAATTTTTTTTAAATAATTTTCATGAGCTTTACTTGAATTACCGTCAATGAATAATACTTTCCAGTTTTTATTTGATTGATTTTTTAATGAATTTATTAATTTGGGTAGTATTTCCCAGGAGCTTAATGTAGGGACAACTATGAGAATATTCATTTAAAAAAAGAAATTCATAAAATGTTTAATTACCATATGCTCTATTAATATTAAATGAGATGTTGAATTAGTCTATAGGTATTTAAGAATAATGTTTTTAATAGTTTGATTTGTCATCGAATATTTTCCTTGATTATGTCCTCCATAAAGTTGATAAGGGTATATTGGTAATTCTTTCATTCTTTTTGTTTTTATGAAGGCATTTAAAAAAATTTCACTATAAAAAAGATGTTCTATATACAATCCTTCCTTATCCGAAACTTTTTTACAGATTTGTTCAAATATTTCGTATGGAAATTTTTTATTAAAAGCATAAAAGATACTACTTGTTTTTAAAAAAAAGTTAGATATGGGCATGCAAAAATGTACATCATCTGAAAATACTTTATCTATATTATTTATTACTTTAAAAAGATTCTTTACTTGATAACGTCCTGATAATTTAAAAATAATTGTATTTTCTTTATTTTTAATTTTTTTTATCCCATAAATCAACATTTTTGTTTCAGATAATCCAGCCCCTTTTATTAAAATTTTATCTTTAAGTTTCTTATTAGGTTTGAAACAGATATATTTTATTTCTTTAACATCTAAACCGCCTAGTTTTTTCAAGTAAATTTTTAATGACTGATTCTTAGGAAAAGAATTAGTTGGAGATGCATCTATTACTAAAATTTGACTAAATAATTTACTTTTATATATTTCTTTTATGTTATTTATTAGCTCTAATGCTCTTTTCTCTAAGCTAAAATTTGATACGTTACCTACTTTTGTGTTTGGTTTAATACAACTTGTTATAATTATTGCTCTTGAAAAACTTTTTTTCATTCCAAAATAAGGTTTTAATTTTTGACATATACAAGACCCGATCCACTCCAATGTCCAACAACATCAAGAATTATTTTGGGATATGGAATTGATCTCCATATTTTTGCCATTGTTGAAAGTCTTACATCATCAATTAGTATAAACATACTTTTATTTTTACGTTTTAATAAAGTAAATAGCTCTTTTAAAAATATCTTTTCAAAATTATAGTTTTTAGGGCCATCAACAAAAATGAAATCGCTTTCAAGAATAAGCTTTTGATGTTTTTTAAAAATATTTTTTTTACTTAAATCGTCAATAATTTGAACAATTCTTCCTTTTTTAAAATCCTCTTTATTAAGAAATGAACTTTTAAATTTATGCCATGGTATTAAGTCAAAAGTATATATCTTTTCTATATTTGAATTCATTAATAAAGCTTTTGCAGATGCCCCTCTGAATGTTCCTATTTCTAAGAATTGCTTAGAATTTATAATTTTAGAGATTAAAGGAATTAATCTGTAGTGTTCTCCTGTTTTTCTAGAAAGATATAAACTCCAAATATTTTGTTTTTTTTCTTTCGAGTAGATTTCTGGGTTGATAAATTTTTTATCTTGAAGAATATATTGTTTATAAATTTCAGATGTTATTTCAAATAATTTTTGATATTCCAATTCATTTTTATATTCCTCGTATAATAAACCTATTTCAATTGAAGATCCATAATGGTTATTTATTGAATATCTATTTTTATCAAGATGATTTATAAAAACTAACAATAATAAATTCTTAAAACCTTTAATAACTTTTTTAATATTTAAAATCATATTAATTTTTATTTTTTAATTATAAGATAAACATGGTTGCTAAAAAGCTTTATTCATTATCTCTTATTAATTTTCTTACTTCCTCTAATTGAGTTATGTTATCAATAGAAATCGTGGGTTTTTCTATGTTAAATGTATCAATAGTGTAACCGTAATCTATAAGCTTTAGTTGTTCTAGTTTTTCAACCTTTTCAAGTTTTGATTTTGGAAGTCTGAACCAGTTTTTTAGTATATCTGCTCTGAAGCAATAGATACCTGCATGTCCCCAATAATCATAATGCTTATGCCATTCATTGGGTTTAATGTCTCGAATATATGGTATTGCCGCTCTTGAAAAATAAATTGCTCTTTTATCATGAGTAACCAATGTTTTAACTACGTCAGGATTATGAATATTCTCAGAGTTTAATTTATAAATAGGAGTGACAATTTGAAATTTATTTTCATTTTTACTTATTAGTCTTACTAAATCATCAATTATTTTTGAATCAATTAAGGGTTGATCTGCTTGCACATTAATAATATATGTATTTTTTAACCTAAAGCTTAATTCCTTAAAAGTTAAATTGTTATTTATCCTTCCCCATGCTTCATTTACTAAAATATCGATTACTGAAGCAATTCTCTCGCTACCAGATTGACACTCTTTAGAAGTCATAATAACTTTTATTTTTGAGTCATTCCCAATTTTTTTTAGTATCTCATTATCAGTGCATAAAATTACTGAGGATATTTTCTTGCATTCTTTACATCTCTCAATGACCCTTTGAAGCATTGATTTACCTTTAATATCTAGAACTACTTTATTAGGCAATCTCTTAGACTCTAATCTTGCAGGAATAACAACTAAGAATTTCATTTTATTTGATCAATCCCAATAAGATATGATTTCTTTACGATAATCAAACCATTCTTCGTTAAAACTATTTTTTATTTTTCTTTGAGCTTTGAACCAAGGCCCGCCTAATGTCCAATGTAATAAAGGCGGGTTAGATTTATTTATTTGAGATGTTTCAATTTCTTGCTCATCAACAAGAAAGTTCCAATTATCTTTTATTTCGCCAATTAATTTTTCGTTATTAAGCCAACTAAACCTATGTAAGTCTAAACCGCTTGCAGAATTGACTTTATCTAAAGTTAATGCTTTGCACTTAGAACAATTTATTAGCATTAGTGAACTCCAATTTTTCTTAGGATATTTGCTTTGTATCTCGCCGAGAAATTTAATCTTTTTTTTTGGAGTATGTTCATGCTTAACACACATTAATGCATATTCGTCACTTCTTTGATTCCAAAGATTATTTATATCTTCCCTACATAGCATGTCACAATCCATAAACATCGCCCAACCTTCATAATTTTGCAAATAAGGAACAAGAAATCTTGTAAACGAAAAATCTGTGCTTTGTTTTGGGTCTCTTTCTCTTGTATATAGTCCAGATTTTTTTAGTTGGTCTGTAACAAGTGGGGTTATGCTGAGTGGGACTGAACTCTTTTGATAAAGAGAATCTATTAAAACATTTGTTGCTGCTCTTTCTCTATGGTCATATCCAATATAGATTGGAATTATATTTACTTTCCCCATTTAATTTTCAATAGTTGAGTTAGCCGGATTTTCACCTACAACATTACGAATTTTTATAATGTCTGTTATTAAACACTCTAATTTATGAAGAGGTACCATATTAGGCCCATCGCTTAGGGCGGTTTCAGGGGTGGGATGAACTTCCATGAAAATACCTTCAATACCAACAGCAGCGGCAGCTCTAGCCAATGGCGCTACAAACTCTCTTTGACCTCCGCTTTTATTCCCTTGCCCCCCTGGTTGTTGAACAGAATGAGTTGCATCAAATATAATTGGGCAACCTAGACTTTTCATTTGAGGTAGACTTCTGAAATCTACAATTAAATTATTGTAACCAAAAGAACTACCTCTTTCAGTTAGCCATAAATTCCCAGTGCTAGGCGAAAGACCGTTTTCCTCAAATTTTTTTACTACTTGGAGCATATCCCATGGAGCTAAAAATTGACCCTTTTTAATATTGATTTTTTTATTTGTCCCTTTTATTGCTTTTGCTGCAGAAATTATTAGATCAGTTTGCCTGCATAAAAATGCTGGAATTTGTATTACATCAACTATTTTGGCAACTTCCTCTGCTTGAGAAACTTCATGAATATCAGTTAATATTTTTAGACTTAAATCTTTTTTTACTTTTGAGAGTATCTCTAAACCTTTTTCTAAGCCAGGGCCTCTAAAAGTAGAGCATGAACTTCTATTAGCTTTATCAAAACTGGCTTTGAAAAAATAATCTATATTGAATTTATTTGTGACTAATTTTATTCTTTCAGCTAAGGAATAAATAAGATCTTCATTTTCAATAACACAGGGTCCAGCTATAAGCTTGAGTTTATCCATTCATTTTTTAGTTGGATTACTAACTAATATAATATAAATCAGGCATTATGATTACTCCAACCAATTTTCGAATATATTGCGTATTTCCCATAGGCTTCTAAAAATCTATCAGCAATTTCTCTAGCTGCTCCCATTCCACCATTTTTTTGTAAAACCAAGTCAGCAATTTTTTTTATACCTTGGCAGGAATCATTTGGAGCAAAAAATAAATTCACAATACTTTTTAAAGAAATGTCGTTAATATCATCTCCTACAAAACAAGTATTTTCTTTACCTATAAGTAATTTTTGTTGCAAATTTTTTAACGCTTGGAACTTATCTTTAACCTCTACTAGGCAATACTGAACGTTTAATTGCTCCGCTCTTTTTTCTGTTGAGCCCCCTTTCCCACCGCTTAAAAAAACAACCTCAACTCCTAATTCTTGAATTATCTTTATACCTAAACCGTCTTTCACATCAAAACGTTTATTTAATTCTCCTTTTGAGTCATACCATAACCCTCCGTCAGTTAAAACCCCATCTACGTCGAAAACAATTAATTTTAATTTTTTTAATTTTGGAATTATTAATTTCCATTTTAATTGATAAATCAAATTCATTTAATTCCTGCTTGTACAAGATCATGCAGTCTTAAAATTCCAACCATTTTTTGTAAGTCGTTAATAACAGGTAAAACAGAAATAGGTTTTTTTATATTATGTTCCATTAATGAAATTGCATCAATAGCAAGTTCCTTATCATTTATTGTTATTGGATTTTTTGTCATTAAATCTTTTGCAGTTAGTTTATTCCATGTGATACTCTCATTGTTCTCAAGAGCTCTTCTTAAATCTCCATCGGTAATTAAACCAATAATCTCTTTTTTATTTACTGGATCTTCAACCCAAGTACTGCCAATACCACTTTTTGTAATCATAGTAATGATTTCACTTAACTCTGATTCTTTTTTAATGGGCATAAAATCTTTTATGCTAACCATTAAGTCTTTGACTCTTAATGTTAACTTCTTGCCTAGATTGCCTGCAGGATGATTTATTGCGAAATCATTATGTGTTACTCCAGATTTTTGCATCCAAACTGTTGCTAGAGCATCACCAATAGCCATCGCCACAGCAGTACTTGCTGTGGGGGCCAGATTAAGAGGACAAATTTCTTTATCAACACTTGCATCTAGGGCAACTTCGCAGTTTTTTGCCAAACTAGAATCAAGAGTTCCAACAATAGCTATGCATTTTGTCCCTCTTAATTTTAAATGGGGTAATATTTCCAAAAGTTCTTGACTTTCTCCACTATTAGATAAAAAAAGGCACACATCTTTATTACCTACGATTCCTAAATCTCCATGTAGTGCATCAAGTGGATTTAAAAATATTGACATCAATCCTACTGAAGAGAAAGTAGCTGCAATTTTTCTTGCAACTATGCCACTTTTGCCGATTCCTGTTGTGATTAATTTTTGTTTTGACTCTGAACATTCATAAAGGATTTTTAATGCTTTTTCTGCAGAAACAATATTTATTTTATTTGCAGATTCAGATATTGCTCTTGCTTCTTCTTGAAGACATTTCTTGAGTTCATTCATTCTTCAAAAAAATTTAATTATCAATAGATAATAACATTTGGAGAAATCATAAAAGATAGACGACAAATCTAATTATTTCTCTATCCCAAGCCTTGCTCCATCGAAAGAAGAATTTTTCATAACTAACTCACACCAGGATTGATTATTAACATACCAATTTATAGTTTTTTTTAAATTATCATTGAAATTATTCTTTGGACTCCAACCTAACTCTCTAGAAACAAGTTCAGGATTTATAGCATATCTAAGATCATGCCCTGGCCTGTCCTCTACAAAAACTATTTGCTTTTGGTAAGATTCACCTTTTGGTTTTATTTGATCCAATATTTGACATATAAATTCAGCTAAGTCCCTATTTTCAATTGCATTATTTCCACCAATGCAATAAGTTTTATTGGGCTTCCCTTTTTCAGCAACAAGAATTAGTGCATCTATATGATCTTCTACAAATAACCAATCTCTTATATTTCTACCATTTCCATAAATTGGTATAGATTCATTTTTTAATGATTTCAAAATTATAGTGGGAATTAACTTTTCTGGAAATTGTGCTGGCCCAAAGTTATTACTACAATTTGTAATCATTGTTGTAATTCCGTAGGTATTCCCCCACGCCCTTACCAAATGGTCACTTGATGCTTTACTTGCAGCATATGGACTTCTAGGATCATATCGAGTTTTCTCATCAAACAACCCTTCTGAATTAAGTGATCCAAATACTTCATCTGTAGATATGTGAATAAATTTAAAAATATCTCTTTCTGAATTGGGTAATAATTTTAAGAATTTCCTAGTGGATTCTAATAAATTAAAGGTACCGATTATATTACTTTGAATAGTTTGAAGAGGTTCATCTATTGATCTATCTACGTGACTTTCTGCGGCTAAATGAAAGATGATTTCAGGTTTAAACTCGCTAACAATGTTATTAAGTTCCTCAAAATTGCATAGATCAGATTTGATAAACTTATAACGTTTTCTTGAATCTTTAGATATCTTTATTTTTTCATTTGTAATTGAATGATCACTTGCATAAGATAATTTATCAATATTGACAATATTGTAATTCCCTTCTTCTATCAACCTTCTTACAAGGTATCCACCTATAAAACCACAACCTCCAGTAACTATGACATTTTTTAAATTTTTTAATGAGCTCATTTAATAATTGATGTTTGAAAAAATTTCATGTAAAGCCTTCTTCCAATGAATAAATTCAAAATCTAAACAATCGGAAGTACTTTTTAAATCTAAAACAGAGTAAGAAGGTCTTTTTACATTCTTCCCATAATCAAGGGTGCTTATAGACTCGATTAATGATCTTTTTTTGATGGTGCCAAATTTTAATCCAATATTTTGAAGCTCAACTGCGATTTCATACCAACTAGCAATTCCTGAATTACAGCAATGTAGTATAGTTTGGATCTGCTTACCTTTATTTACTTTTTCTATAATTCTAAGAATTGCTTTTGCTAAAGTTTTTGTAGTAGTGGGTCTGCCAAATTGATCATTTATTATTTTTAATGGAGAATCTTTTTTTAGCAAATCAAGAATTTTATTTGCGAAGTTTTCTCCATCTAATCCCATTAACCAACTTGTTCTTACAATAAAACTCTGATTTTTTTTATTTAAAGTTTCCTCTATAATTAATTCTGCATTGCTTTTAGATCTTCCATAAATATTTAATGGATTTCTATTATCTTTAATTTTGTAAGGTTTGTTTTTTTTTCCATCAAAAACATAGTCTGTACTTAGCTGTATTAGTTTACCTCCATATTTATCTAATGCCTTACAAATTTCATATACAGCATAAGTGTTTACTTTATAAGCCAAATTACTATTTTTTTCTGCGTTTTCAACATTTGTGTATGCTGCAGTATTAATTATCCAATCAGGTTTATTTTTGATAATGTAACTATGGATTTGATCTTTTTTCCCTAAATCTAGGGTCTCCCTTGAGGGACAAAATAAATTAATTGAATTGTCAAATTTTGAAGAAAAAATTTCTCTTTTAATTATTTTGCCTAATTGACCTTTTGAACCTGTTAACAAAATATTCATTAGAAAAGATGCATTTTTAATCCTTTCAGAGGAATTCCATTATAATCTTTTTTGGATAATTTAAAATCATTCTTATTCCCCCAATCAATATTCAATTCAGGATCATTCCATTTGAGTGTAAATTCATGATCTTTTTTCCAATATTCGGAAACCTTATAAAAAACATTAGCTGTCTTACTAAGAGTTAAGAAGCCATGAGCAAATCCTACAGGAACCCATAATTTTTGATAAATATTTTCAGATAATTTAATACTTGCCCATTGTTTAAAAGATGGAGAATCTTTTCTCAAATCCACGATTACATCAAATATTGAACCCTGAATACACCTAATTAATTTACCTTGAGGAAATGGATTAACTTGAAAGTGTAAACCTCTTAAGACGCCCTTCTTAGAAAAAGAAAAGTTATCTTGTACAAACTTAATTTTTTTGTTAATTATTTCACAGAATTCTTTTTCATTCCAACTTTCAAAGAAGAATCCCCTATTATCAGTAAAAACATTATCCTCAATAACTATAGGACCTTCAAAATAAATATTTTTATTTGTCTTTAATTTTCTAGTTTTCATTTAAAAAAGGTTATGTTGTTATTCTAAATTAAGAAGATATTTTCCATATTCACTTTTCATAAAATTCTTTCCCAAAAACTTTAATTCATTAAGAGTTATCCAGTTTGATCTATAAGCTATCTCTTCAGGACAACAAATTATATTTCCTTGACGTTTTTGAATAGTATGTACATAAGTATTAGCTTCGTAAAGCGATTCAAAAGTTCCTGTGTCCAACCAAACCATTCCTCTTCCCAAAATTTCTACTTTTAGCCTTTTTTCTTTTAGATAAAGGTTATTTAAATCAGTAATTTCTAGTTCGTTTCTTTTGGAAGGTTTTAGTAACTTTGCCATATTTACCACATCGCAGTCATAAAAATAAATACCTGTTACAACGTATGGACTTTTTGCAATTAATGGCTTTTCTTCAATTTTAATAACTTTTTTATTCTGATCAAAAGTTATAACTCCATATCTTTGTGGATCACTAACCTTATATCCAAAAATAATGGCATCATTATAATTTAAGCTTGATTTAGTTAGTTTTTCCCCAAGCTTATCGCCATGAAATAAATTATCTCCAAGAATAAGACAGACAGGATTCTTATCTATAAAATCTTCTGCTATTAAAAAAGCTTGTGCGATACCTCCAGGTTTATCTTGTACTGCATATTCTATATTTATTCCCCATTGGTTCCCATTCCCCAAGAGCTTTTTAAAAGATTCCTTTTCAGATGGTGTGGTTATCAATAGAATTTCATTTATCCCCGCCAACATTAAAGTTGAAATGGGGTAATAAATCATAGGTTTGTCATATATAGGAATAAGTTGCTTACTTTTGGCATGAGTAATTGGACTTAATCTTGTTCCGTATCCACCAGCAAGTACTATACCTTTTCTTTTATATTTCATTTTTTATATGATTAACATTACGTAATCTATGAATGGTCATAATAACTTTTATACCATTTAATAAATCTCTTCATACCTTCCTTAATGTTTATCTTAGGCTCATAACCTATCCATTTTTCAATTTCTTTTAGATCAGCAAATGTTTTTTTTACATCACCTGGTCTCATAGTAGTAAAAATTTTATTTGCTTTTATTCCTAATTCATCTTCTATTATCTCAATGAAATCATTAATATTAACTGGATTATTATTTCCTATATTTAATATTCTATGGGGAGCCCAGCTTGATGATGGATTTGGATTTAATCTGTCAAAATCCTTATTTGGTTTGGCAGGATTAAAAATTAATTTTAATATTGCATCCACAACATCATCGATATAGGTGAAGTCTCTATATAAATTTCCATTATTAAAAACTTTAATAGTATTACCTTTTAAAATTGCCTCAGTAAAAAGCATTGGAGCCATATCTGGTCTGCCCCAAGGACCATATACAGTGAAAAATCTCATTCCGATACTGGGAATATTAAAAAGATGACTATAGGTGTGTGCCATCAATTCATTTGATTTTTTTGTTGCTGCATATAAACTTATTGGGTGATCGGTAGAATCCACTTCCGAGAAAGGGGTTTTAGAATTTCCACCATAGACAGAACTACTACTGGCATATAAAAGCGATTTTATTGGAAAATTTCTACATCCCTCCAGAATATTCAAAAAACCTACAATATTCGAGCTTATGTAGGAACTTGGATTTGTTAAAGAATAAGAAACTCCTGCTTGGGCGCCAAGATGAATTACCACCTGAGGCTTGAAATCTCTAAAGACTTTATTAATTAAATCTTTATTTTCTAGATCTTCTTCAAAGAATTTAAAATTTATATTTTTTAAATTTGCTGTTTCATTTAATTTATTCAAACGACTTTTTTTAAGTTCAATACTGTAATAGTCATTTAAATTATCAATTCCAGCAACAATTTGTTTTGAGTTAATTAAGGATTTAGTTAAATGAAACCCAATAAATCCTGCACACCCTGTTACTAATATCTTATTTGCCATAATGTTAGTTTAAACACTAAGATTAAATCTAATATCAAATTGATTTAAAAAAATTACAGCATTTAATAATAAATAATTCGCAATAAAAATTTGTTTGGTTAGTTTTTATTTTATAATTTTAATTTATTTATTGTTAGAAGATACTATATATATGGCATCAATACTAATAACTGGAGGAGCTGGGTATATTGGTAGTCATACATGTTTACTTCTTTTAGAGAAAGGAGTAGAAATTTTTGTAATTGACTCTCTTATAAATAGCTCTCAAATATCCTTAAAAAGGGTACTAAAAATCTGTACTGAAAAGGATCCAAATATTTTAAAAAAAATCCACTTTAGGAAAGGCGATATTAGAAATAAGGAATTCATAAAAAATATTTTTGAAGAAGCAAAAAATTTAAAAAAAGATATTGAAGGTGTAATTCATTTTGCCGGAAAAAAATCAATTAGAGAGTCATTTGATGATTTATTTAATTATTGGGATGTAAATGTTGTTGGGTCTATAAATTTGCTTAATGTTATGAAAGAGAATAATTGTCATACATTTGTTTTTAGTAGTACGGCAAATGTTTATTCTTTTTCAAATTTAAATAATTTAAAAGAAGATTCACTAATTAATCCTAATAGCCCATATGGCAAAACAAAATCAGTAGTTGAGGATTTTCTTGATCAAATAGCACAATATTCAGGAGAAAATTGGAAGATAGCTTGCTTAAGATATTTTAATCCAATTGGAGCGCATGATTCAGGAGAAATAGGAGAGGATCCTAAGTCTAGATCAGATAATATTTTCCCATTGATCCTCAATGCAGCTTTTCATAAAAATAAAAAATTAACGATTTTTGGGAATAATTGGGATACTAAAGATGGAACCGCAATTAGAGATTATGTACATGTAATGGACTTAGCATATGCTCATTATTTGGCTTTAGAATTTTTAATAAAAAAAAGAAAAATTTATATAAATTTAAATATTGGGACAGGGAAAGGAGTCTCAGTTTTGGAATTGATAAAAAGATTTGAATTGGTTAATTCGGTAAAGGTCCCATATATATTTAAAGATAGACGTAAAGGAGATGTACAGAGCTTAGTGGCAGATAATTCCTTTGCACATTCTATTTTAGGATGGAGGCCCAAGAGAAATATTGAAGATATGTGTAGAGATGGTTGGCGATGGAAAATTAATAATCCTAATGGATTTTGAAATTATTAAAGAATTTATCCATACTTTTATCGCATTAATATGCATAAAGATATAATGGATTCATTTATCTATATTTTTGAAATTAATGGTCATATCTCATTTGGTAACTGGAGGATCTGGTTTTATTGGTTTGAATTTAATTGAGTTTTTATTATCAAAACAAGATGAAGTTATTGCTATAGATATTAAAAGAAATAAGTTTATTGATAATTTGCTAACTAAATATAAAAGATTTAAATTTCAAAAATTAAATGTAAATAAATCTCTTGATTTTAAAGTTCAAAATATATGGCATTTAGCTAATAATGCTTCTCCTTTAAATTATCTTAATGATCCAATAAATACTTTGGAAACTTCTTTTAATGGAACGATAAATGTTCTTGAATTGGCTAAAAAGTATAAATCTAGAATTCTTCTTGCAAGTTCAAGTGAAATTTACGGAGATGCAGATTTTGTTCCGCAGAAGGAAGATTATAACGGCAACGTTAACCCCATTAATGAAAGAGCTTGTTATGCAGAGGGTAAAAGAATTTCAGAGACTCTATTTTATGAATTTCATAATAAATTTAATGTTGATATTAGGATTGCAAGAATATTTAATACTTATGGTCCAAATTTAAATATTAATGATGGTAGAGTTGTGTGTGATTTTATTCACAAAGCATTAGATGGGGAACCATTAACGATCTATGGAGATGGAACCCAAAAAAGATCATTTTGTTATATTTCAGACCTAATTGATGGACTATATAAATTAATGAACAAAAATTATAAATATCCAATTAATCTTGGTAATGATGAAGATATCTCAATTTTAAATCTAGCTAATATTATCAGACAAAAAGTAGATAAATCAATTGAAATAAATTTTGAAAATAAAAGATTTGAAGATCCTAGATATAGAAAACCATGTATAAAACTTGCTTATGAAAAATTAAATTGGGAGCCAAAAATAAGTCTTAATATTGGTCTGAACTATACAATTGATTTTATAAAGAAAAATAGATCCGATAGTGTTAAAGTCTAAAATATAAATTTATAATATTAATCAATTATTTATATAAGAATATTATGAGGAAAGTTATTTGATTAAAAATATTTGTTGCATTGGAGCTGGTTATGTAGGTGGACCCACTATGTCATTTATGGCATATAAAGTCCCTAGTATTGAAGTGAATGTTGTTGATATTAATCATAAAAGAATTGAAGCATGGAATTCAGATGATTTAGATAAATTGCCAATCTTTGAACCAGGATTAAAAGATATCATAAAAAAAGTACGAGGCAAAAATCTGCATTTTAAAAATGATGTAGATAAGGCAATAAGTGAAGCTGATATGATATTCATCTCTGTTAATACTCCTATAAAAAAATCTGGTCTTGGAGCAGGTTATGCAAGTGATTTGAGATATGTTGAAGCCTCTGCAAGGAGAATAGCTGAAAATGCAAAAGGTCATACAATCGTGGTAGAGAAAAGTACATTACCTGTTAAAACTGCCGAGACAATAACAAAAATATTGTTTTCTAATGATCATCAATCTTCTGTTAAAACTAAAAAATCTTTTTGTGTGTTGTCTAATCCTGAATTCCTATCAGAGGGTAATGCAATTAATGATTTAGCATTTCCTGATAGAGTTTTAATTGGCGGAGAAGACCTAGAAGCAATGAATAAATTAAAGGAAATATATTTGAATTGGGTTGATAATGACAAGATAATATTTTCAAACTTATGGAGTAGTGAATTATCCAAATTGACAGCAAATGCATTTTTAGCTCAAAGGA
>MDTE01087466.1_pt1 | contig 26051 bp, 18 predicted proteins | sample 811231 | NCBI WGS metagenome assembly MDTE01 (sample SAMN05326651, study PRJNA326480) | marine metagenome | isolation source: seawater | place: Indian Ocean: Red Sea | collected 2010
ATTCGAGTCGAGTCGAGTCGATTCTGTGATTTGATTTGATTTGATTTGATTTGATTTGATTTGATTCGACGCGACGGTTCGTTCGCGCGCGATGACGGCGGTGATGGAACCGATGGGCGCGAGGTCGTGGCGATTATGGCGCTCGGGAGACGCGGGGAGAGTGGTTTCGGACGATGGGTCGATCGCGTTCGAGGCGCGGACGATGGGCGAGGGGAGGGATGGGTTCGGGGATTTGGACAGCGCGCGCCGACGACGGGACGGCGGGGACGGGACGGGACGGGACGAGAAGACGCGAGAGGTGGTGCGAACGTTGGATTTCTCGAACGCCGGGGGTGAGAGCGTCGGTTGGGACGGTGGTGACGCGGAGGAGGGGGTGACGATGGTGTCGACGTCGTCGTGGGGGTCGGAGGAGGACGCGGCGGCGAGGTACGCGTCGTCCGAGTCGGAGCCATCGGAATCCGAAGAGGAGGACGACGCGTCGGGACGTTTGCGCCGAGCGTTGGATGCGGTCGATGCGGCGTCGAGAGAGGCGTTGGCGCAAAATTTTAGCGCGGTGAGCGTGGTGACGCTGTCGAGAGAGATGAGGCGCGCGCGAGAGGCGGCGGGCGTGGAGGATTTGAGGCGGATGGATTCCGAAGAATCCGAATCGGAGGACGCCGACGAGTCGCGCGCGGCGCGATTGGAACTGTCTCGAGCGAGGTATCGAGCCAAGGTGGCCGAGGCCGAGGCGGTGATTTTGCGCAGAGAGGCGGATGAGGCGAAGAAACGGTGCGTGGAGACGTACGGCGAGGAGGGCAGGGCGTGGTTGGAATCGCTGCAACTTCGCGTCGATTTGTGGCACGACGAGTGCGAGCGACGTCTGGAGACGCTACCGGGACGGTACGGCCGAGGCGAATCGAAACTGGACGCGATGGCGAATGAGACTCAAGTGACGTGGTTGCAATTGCAATCATCGCCGACCAAGCGACCGGTCGATGAGTGTATTTAACAAATAGTTCTGTTTTGTAATGACGCCGCGAGGGAATTTTTAAATGTTTTTTTTGATCTTTATTTACCTCGCGATCGTAGCATGGCTAACGATCTCTACAGTGTCCTAGCTTCTAAAAGCTTTTTTTGTTCTTTTCTCTTTTCTCGTTAGTTGTGGGAGAGAGTACATGTAACAGAAGTGGTATCAGAGATGAATCATGAAGTGGCGGTTGTCACCGGTGCGGGCTTGGGGATGCCCTCCTTGTCTTGTTGGGGCAAGCACGAGCGAGCGACGGACTCGAAGAGTCGCTCGATTTCCTTGGAACACTTGGTGAACGAATGTTCCCAGAAGTTGTACCTCGGATTCTTGATGAGTTCGATGAACGTGATGAGTAAACCCCACGGGTGCGGTCGGTTGACGATCAAACGCTCGAGGAGCACTCGCGTGATTTGTTCTTGAATGATTCCGAACCTGGCTTCGGAGAACAAGTACAAAATCACGCACGAGAAGTAGTGCGTGTGACAGTTGGGGTATCGAAGCTGGTTCGCGATGGCGTTGACGAACAGATATCGACCCTCCATGTCGAGCGCTTGCGCGAGCTGCGAGAAGAGCTCCATCGGCGCGCTCTGCGCGATGCCGCTCATCGCGTCCTTGTTGCGGTTGGCTTGAATCGCCTGAACACCGACGTAGAGCACGAACGCATTCATCAACGGCACGTTGTACTTGGTGCCAGCCGCGAGCGCGGCGGACGGGGACAACGTCAGCCTATGGATGATGTGTTGGCTCAAGTTTTCGGGCTTGCGCGTCTTCAAAAAGGTGTCCACCTCCTCGCGCAACGGCGACGAACGCAACGTGTGGTCGGCGTCAGCGTTCAATCGCGGCGGTTGTTGAATCTCCGGAAGCAAGTCCACCTTCAAGTTGGGCGTGAACGGATCCGGGAGTCGCATGTTGCGAGGATACGCGGACAAGACCAAGTTGCGCAACTGAATGCAGTTGGGCGGGATGATGTCGCAAAAGTTGACGTGGTGGTTGCACAAAAACTCTGGGAAATCGTGCAACAAGACCAAGAACAACCGAAGCATGCCTTTGTACAACAACTTGATGGGCTCGGACAGATCAGCCGTTCGCAAGTGCGGTTCCATGAAGCGCAAGATGGCCGTCAACAGGCGTTGCAACAGCGGCCAACCCTTTTGCTCGTGATCGATCAAGAGTCGAGGCATGAAGCATCGATGCGAGACGAGCTCGAGCCAGGCAAACGCAAAGCCGGGCACGCGAAGCGGTTGAAGCGCCAAGAACGCCGACGCAAACGCGGCCAAAACTTGCGGATGCGATGAGTCCAGAGAGTTGTCCGGGGCGTACATCTCGTTCAGCAAACCCGCGAGGGCGCGGAAGTACGGTCGGGCGTTGAACGCCACGTTGCGCTCGTCAGTGTCTCGCATCGCCGTGCGAACGACGGCGACCAAGGCGCGACCGAAGAAGGCCAATCGAGACGCCAAAGTTTCTTCTTTGCGTCGGACCAATCGCGTGACGAGACGCACGTACGCATCGATGGCGGCGAAGGAGAGCTGCGAGCTCGCCTGCGGCGTCGAGCTCGGCACCTCGCTGCCGAGACAGTGCGTGACGGCAAGCTCGACGAGAATGCGCAAGAAACGCTCTTGGGTGTCCTCAGCGAGCAGACGGGAGTCGACGAGACGTTGCATGAAAGCGACGCTCGCGGCATCCGTTGGCGGCAAGTCTTGAACGCGAGCCCATTCGTCGAAATGAGCGGCAACCTTTTCTCGCAAACCCGCCGGATCGGGTTGTCCTTGAGCGCCGCCGCTTGACGGAGGAACCTTGGAGGCGGCGGCATCCTTGCCGACTTCTTGCGCACCCTCGGTGGCGCCTTCGGCCGCGGGACCATCCGGTGGTAATGGCGGCGGCGCACCCGGCGGTGGCGGCGGCGGCATACCCGGATACGCCACCGGAGGCGGCGGCGGTTGCGGCTGACCGAACGGCTGTCGAGCAAACGCCGGTGGCGCGCCAGAGGGCGGCGGCGGACCAGACGGCGCGCGCGGAAGCTGCGCAAAGTCGTCGTAAATGCGAAGAGCGGCACTCGGAAGCTGGCCCGGTCTCGGTCTGAGCGACTCCGGGAGGGCAGCCGGGTACCGACCTTGCATGATGGACGTGTCGAAGAACGGTTGGTTGATACCGGATTCGCGATGCTTCTGGCGAACCAACGCGATGGCGGCGAGCGATTCGTCGATATCGCGGATAGCCTTGGACGAAGCCGCCTTCTCGATGAGAGCGCATCCCAACTCGAGGTTATCCACCGTCGCAGACTGCACGGCGGCTTCGAGCGCAGAAGCCTCGGAGCCGGCGCCGGCGCCGGATTGTTGCAGCAACGCGCGCAACTGGTTCGCGACGCTCGCCTTCAGAGGCTCGCGGCACGTCACCAGAGCGAGGGACCCGGCGAGAGAAGACACCATGAGATGCGCCGCCTTGCGAACGCGGTTGATATCTCCTTCAGTAGCAAAGTCCTTGCGCACCAACTCTTGAGACGTCTTGCATGCGATGGTGACCGAACGCTCAACGACCGGAGCCACAATCTCGCAGATGCCTTGCGTCAAGGCGACCGGCAGGAGTCGAACGAGCGCGGCGCGAGTAGACTCCGGCAAGTTCGGAGCGGCGGCGACGCGAACGTGCGCCTGCATGTTCGGCAACGCGCCTTCCAGACTTTGCACTTGCAAGCGAGTCTTCTCCTCTTCGTCCATGCCGCGACCGATGGGCGTTTGAATCGAACCCTCAGAGGGGCCCGATTGCAATGGTACCGGTGCGGCGAAGTTCTTGTCCGCAACAAAGTCAGGATTGTTCTGACGGTCACGCATGCGAGACGCGAGCAGCATCGACGGCTCGATATCCTTTATGTTGACATCCAAGTGCTTGAAGAGACGCTCCATCTCGAACTTGAGGTTGAGCTTCAAGTCGCGCTCGTTGTAAATCTCGCAAAGCAACGACAGGATGGCCATCGTCCACGGGTTCGGAGGCTTGAAGATCATGTTATCCTTCGACGGCTCGAGGACTTTCGCGACGAACGGCACGGTACCGATCATGCGTCCGGACTCGTAGCTCTCGAGGATCAACTCCTTGATGTCCAAGTGACGCTGAAGCACCGGCTTCAACTTCGCGATGGTCAATTGTCCTAGCCACGAACCGAGATTCTTCAATAAGCTTCTCTCTCCACTGTTCGTTTTGACCTTGTCGCTCGACAGAAGTACCTTGATGTTGCGGTAAGTCGCTTGCAAAATAGCCGCGTCCAGTGTCTTGTCGCCAACCTTGTTGAGCAGCTCCAGGTAGAGCGAGTGGTAGTTCGGCTCAATAGAGGCGCGCTTCACCACGAGATAACCCGCGAACCATTCATATAAGTCCGGGGACACCTTGCCCTTCACTTCCGCCACCTTGTCGTCCATGTTTTCAGCAGACAGATTGTTCACCAAGAAGTGAACCTTATCGGCAGTGGCGGCGTCGGGCTGCTTCGCCTCAGCGCTCGCCGCGACGAGCGTATCGATGTTCAAAGACGTCGCGAAACCACTCGGGGCGCCTCCACCGCCAGTAAGCGAGCCAGTACTCTGCGATCGATCAAGCGTCGGAGCGCTCGCACCTCGGTTCGGTGCTCTCCCTGTCGCTCCCGTCGCCGCCGTCTCACCCGGAGGCGGCGGTCCCGGAGGTTGCGGCGGCAAATTCATCGCTGAATCCTTCGAGCGAGGCAAAGGTGGGTTGTTTCCTTCAGTCTCACTGATGCGCATTCCAGCGACGCCCGCGGCGAGTTGTGCGTCCGCATTGACGGCGGTGTTCATGCTCGGTTCGCTTCGACCGAGCGCCACCGTCGCGTCGTTGCTCTTGGAGAAGAGAGGCATCAAGTCCGGGTGCGCCTGCGCGAGATTCGGAATCTGCGCCAGGTGCTGACAGTACTGCGGCCACTCGCTGAGTCGACGCTTGAATTGCTCTAGGGCGTCCGAACCGAAAGCGAACATCTTAGAGCCAGTCGGCTTGCGAAGCGCGTCCAGGACGCAACGCAAAGCGACTCCGAGAGTGATGTTGCTCACGAGATTGTGCAAAATGAGCTGGCCGAAAAGGACCGCGGTAATCCTGAGTTCTTTTTCCGGATACTTCGGAAAGAATTTGTACTCATCAAATAGGTTGTGCACCATGCACGAGAAAATGTCTCGTTCGCGCTGCACCTGACTCGCTCGGAAGTTTCTCAACACTTCCACCAGCTCCCCGATGGATTGTTGCATGGAATAAACGCGCTGGAAATACCGATTTGCTTCCTCCTCAACGTCCGCACTGAATCCCTGCGCGGTGCCAGCCTGCGCCGCCAGGTTTTCCGTGCTCATGTCTCGATCCTTGTTCGGCGAGTTTTGAATCTGGGTGATGAGTTGACGCAACTCCGCCTGCAAGTCTGGCGGCATTCCCTGCGACGCGCCCTGAAGCACCTTCAAGAAAGTCTGCACAACTTCTGGAGACAGTGGCAAACCACCTTTATCACCACCCTCCTGCGTCGCCCTAGTTCTTAAGAATCGCATGCACGCGCTCACAAAGGCGCCGCCGTTCGCCTTGATCTTCTCCTGCAGCCACAGTTCCAAGTTGACGCCCGCGCGCCGAGACGCGATGGACACCATCTCGATCGCCAAAGGAAACGGCGATCTGTCGATCACGACTTGCAACGCGTTCAACTCCTGGCACACTTCAAAGATTCGCTCGGCCGCCGCCGGAGATGAGGTGTGCGCGTCGACCATGGCGCGAATGACGGCAACCGAGTGTCGACTCCACACGTTGCGCAGCACCAAGCCAGACTTTGGATGGGACGTCGCCACGTAAGGAGGCAACAATGCGCTGAAAACATCGCGAGCCAGCGCGTTGTGATCATTGCACGCCTGCGCGAGCGTGATGCACACCGTCTCTGGCGAGCGTCCCGCGCCCGGCTCGAGCGCCCCCCTCGTCGCGTCCCGGTGTCCCGTCTCGCTCAGGGAACAAAGCGTGGACATGAGATCCAAACACGCCCACGGACCCGCTGACGCCCCCTCAACATCTATGTGCTTCAAGTCCCCCCAATCGCACGTCTCCGTCGGTGCGCCCAAGAGTTGGCGCAGCGCCTCAATCTGACCCGTCTGATTCTTACCCCACGGCGCCGCGCACAACGTCTTCGCCGGGAAGCTCTTCCCAGTCGCCCGAGAGTACACATCGCACATCACTTGCAGTGAGAACGCACTGGGACATCCAAACTCGGGCTGATCGAGCTTTTTCATCGCCTCGTCCCAGTCTAAGTCCTCGTACGCCGCGCGGATGGCGTCCGCCATGACATCCGCGTTCCACGCCGTCGCCTGCAAAGCCTCCGCGCTCGGGGGCGCGATTCCCGCGCTCTTCGCCAGAGACATCAACGCACTCTCACCCTTCGCCCTCTCCAACCCTTGCGCCGTCCTCCCCATCATCCCCACAACCTTGGCGAGTCCGACTTCGTCCAACTTTGGCAATTTCCCTAGAATTTCAATCAACCCATCCGAAGCGAAAGCGCACGCGTACCCCAATTCCTCCAGCGCTTCCGCCGTGGACGCCACCGACGCCACCCTCGCCGCATCGCTCTCGCCCTTCGCGCCGCCGTCACCCATGACCGACGACAGACGCGACCGCGCGCGCGCCTCGACCGCGCGAGATCACACCGCACCGGCGACGTCGCGAATCACCGCGCGCGCGTCGTCGCGCGTCGCGCGTCGACGTCGACGACCGCACGCGTCGCGTCCCTCTCCACGCGCGTCACTCGCGCGCGCACGCACTCGCGCGCGCGCTCCACCGCGACTCGCTCCACCGCGACTCGCCCTTTGTCGTCATCCGTCGTCGACGCGCGGCCGACGACGGACGCCCGCCGAACGCGTCGTTTCCAACGCGAGATACTCGTGTACACCACACACTACGTCCATATATCCCATATTCCAAGACCCGGTTCCAGGATCCACCGGCCGTGATACCGCATCCCACGCGCCTCCCACGCGCGCGCCACGCGCGCGGGCCCGGAGACGACGAGGAAAAACTCGCCACGCGTGCGTTTTCGGTGTGTCGCGCGCGGGGCGAATATTCGAAAGTCCACCGTTTGGATACTACACGGCGTATATCTCAGTACACTACGACAGATCCCGCGGAAGATTTCGATCACACGTCCGTCGCCGACGACGCGACGTTTCGAGGAATCAATCGTCGATTCGACGCCTGGCGGCGATGCGATGCGCGCGTGGATGTCGATGATTGACGGGTCGTGACTCGTCGGTACCCCCCACCCATCGCTGTGCCATTTTCCCGCGCAAAACCGCGCGGTCGTCTCCGACGACGACTTTTCCCGCGGGATGTGTCGTCACCGCGACACTCGTCGACGCGACGTCGGACGCGCTTCGTCGAACGCGCGACCGCTCGAAGCGAGTGATTTTTTTCCGCGTCGGTCCGATGTATTCCACGGCGTCCCGCGCGTCTCGGCGTCGTCCGAACGCGAGACGCGGTGGCGACGACGACGTCGACCTCGCGCGCCTCGCGCGCGCGTCGTCGCCGTCGGAGATGATGATGATGGGGAAAACGCTCGTGGAGACGCACCGCGCGACGCGACGCGCGAGGCGCGCGAGGGCGGAGAACGGGGGCGCGGTGACGAGAATGAAATTGTCTTCTCGTCGAGCCGGTCGCGCGGGTCGCATCACCGCGCGAGCGGGGGTGAAAGACGTCGACATCGGCGTCTCGGCGACCGAGACGACGCCTCGCGATGGACGACGACGGGTGATGAATGATGGTCAACGACGGGCGCGGGCGACGCGCGCGATGGAGGAGGACGCGCGGAGGGGCGCGAATTCGACGGGTGAAAATGTTTCCGCGCCGCGCGTCGCGCGCGAGGGCGCGCGCGCGCGAGGGGGGGGCGGTGCGCGCGCGCGCGAGGGGCGTCGGCACCCGATGAAGAATCGCCCGCGCGGGCGCGCGTGGGCGGGAAAACGAGGCACTGATCGGGACATCGACGGGACGTCGGCGTACGAGGACGATTCCGAGGGTGATGAACCCGCGGTGGCGCGGTGGATGATGATCGACGGTGATGAGACGATGACGATGGATGATGATGCGTCGGAGACGGTGATTGTGACCGGGGAGAGAGGAACGACGACGACGACGGAGGACGTCGGCGGCGCGGCGGCGGCGCGCGAGGCGGAGGACGAGCCGACGCCGCCGGCGACGGATGAGGCGTGGGATGTGATCAATTCGTTTCCGATCGTGCGTGGGGATATGGTGATGTGTGCGGGTGATGGTGAACAGTCGTACGGTGTCAACGCGCCGTTCATTCCTCCGGAGTTTATCGAGCGACCGATCGCGGCGGAGGCGGAGGGGAGCGATAACGAGGCGGAGGAGGACGAGGAGGAGGACGCGCGACGATTCAGTCAGGCGATTCGTGAATCGAGTCTGTTGTGCGAAGACGACGACGTGTTCGATGACGATATCGGGGCGCACGCGGACTTTATCAGCGAACCGGTCGCGTTCGCGGCTCGACGCGAGGCGAGGGAGCTCGCGGCGGCGGCGCGAGTGCCCGGAATCGATTTCATGGTGAAGAGCGGCGCGCTCCTCTGCGACGACGATTACGACGCCAAGGATGGAAATCTGGAGTGCAGCGCCATGACGAACGTGTCAGATTACGCGTCCGAAGAGGAACACTTCGCGACCGCCGCCGATGGACGCGTGTTCCGCGTCTCTCAAGCGCTCGTCGCGCCGTCGGCGTCCAAGCTCGCCAAGGGACACGGCAAGCACCGTCTCGAGGACAGCGCCAACCGCGGAGGCAACGATAGCGAAGATTCCGACGCCGATCTCGTCGTACAAAGCGCGCGTAAGGCTGTTCCCGGAAAGAAGACTTTAGCCACGAAGCGTAAGCGTCGTCCGGACGCGCCGATTCGTCGCGTCAAGGCGGCGAAAAAGGAAAAGGGATCGAGCGTGCGAGCGACGGACATTTATGTCATGTCGAACGGCAAGAGACAGCGCCGCGGCTGCTTGCACTGCGGTACGGTGAAGACGCCGCAATGGCGCATGGGTCCGGAAGGTAAAAAGACCTTGTGCAACGCCTGCGGAGTCCGTTTCATGAAGGGGATCCTGTAAAAACGAGGACGCGTCTGTTCTGTTTTGTTCTTGGTATCGACGAAATCTGTTTTGTTCTTGTTATCGACGAAAGGAAAAAATATCGTTCCTTCTGGTTTTGAATACAATCTATAGCAAATATCCACATCACAACCCACGCTCCACCATGTACCGCTCGATCGTGTCCACGATGACTTGCGTCTGCGATTCAATCTCCACGTTCACCGTGTCGCCCACCGTCTTGTCGCCGAGCACCGTCACGCGAAGCGTCTCCGGAATCAACCACACGTTGAACCGCCCCGTGTTCTTATCCACCTCGCCGACGGTGAGACTGCACCCATCGATGGAGATGAACCCTTTCGGCAACACGTATTTAATCAACGTTGTATCGCTCACCTCAAAAACCACCTTTCTGTTGTGCTCGCTGTCCACCACCTCGACGACATCCGCCGTGCAGTGCACGTGTCCGCTCACCGTGTGCCCACCGATTTCATCCCCCACGCGCGCGCTCCGCTCGTAATTCACCTCACTCCCGACCTCGAGCTTCCCTAAATTCGTCGCTCGGAGCGTCTCGACGATCAAATCAAAGCTCGCGCTCTCGCCGTCGTCCCCGAGCTCGACGACGGTGAGACACGTCCCGTTCACCGCCACCGACGCGCCGATGAGTATCCCATCCAACGTCTTCGCCGGAAACCCGAGCGTCAATCGCGCGAACTCATCGTTCAAATTCTCAAACGACCGCACGCGCGCCTTGCCCTGGACCAATCCCGTGAAGAGCGCGCGCGCGACGCCCGCGCGACGAGACCGCCGTCGCCCGCCGTCACCCCTCGGTCGCCCCACCGTCGTCGTCCCGCGCCGCGTCACGCGCGCACCGGTCGCGAACGCCGAACGGCTCGCTCGCGCGGCCTCCACACCGCGCGTCGTCCGCGTCGCACCGCTCGTCGTCGTCGACATCGCTCGCCCCCGGCGCGCACTGCCGTCGACGTCGTCCCGTCCATCGGTCGTCATACCGATATACGAAAGAAAGAACGGAAAAATCCAACCCCAAACACACTCCAAAAGTCCGAAAACCCATATAAAACACACCACCACACCACCACAAATACTACCGTTCAAACCTCTTTCAATAAAACACAAACACTCGTACACGAACACTTCTCAACCCCATCCACATTTCCCGCCCTCGGTCACGGCCCCGATCGCATCATCATCGCGCGCGCCGCCGTCGTCGCGCCCTACAAAGTCGCGTTTTATACGCACGACCCGCACCTTTCGAACGCTCACCGCAACGCACCAAGGTACGACGACGCGCTTCGCGCCCCGTCTCGCGCGTCCCGTCGCGGTCGCCTCGCGTCGCGTCGCGTCGATTCGGATCCGGATTCGGACGCATGGCGGCGCATCCGCGCGCGGGCCCATCGCGCGGCGATCGCGGATGGGCGCGCGCGCTCGGGGCGACGACGACGACGGCGACGACGCGCGAGGCGATCGTGGACGCGACGCGGTGATGTGAAAATTCGCGCGCGCGAACGGTGACGCGCGAGCGCGGTGGGACGGCTCGCGCGCGACGCGAGAGGGACCGACGAGGGCGCGCGGAGAAGGGCAAGATGCGGACGGGCGTTTGACTCCCGATCGTCCATCGATCTCGGTCGGGAACCGCGGTGGTGGTGGTCGTGCGCGCGGGGGTCGAGCGCGCGTGGGAGACGAAGGGAAAGAAAGAGAGGGAGGAATGCGTCGCGCGCGATGGGTGGGCGGTGAGAGACGAACGCGAGACTGACCGAGGCGATTGATTTTCTCGCTCGCTCGTCGGCGTAGACTCTCTTCGGCATGTCTGGAGAAGGAGGATTCGACGACGCGAATTATGATCGCGGTATGGAAGAACTCATGAAGGAAGAGAAGGATGAGAACGGAGAGTTCACCATCACCGAGTGGACGGAAGTCCACGAAACGTTCGACACGATGAACTTGAAGGAGAACTTGTTGCGCGGTATCTACGCGTACGGTTTCGAAAAGCCGTCCGCCATCCAGCAACGCGGTATCGTCCCGTTCTCCAAGGGTTTCGATGTCATTCAGCAAGCGCAATCTGGTACCGGTAAGACGGCTACTTTCTGCGCCGGTATCTTGCAAAGCCTTGATTACAACATCACGGAGTGCCAAGCGCTCGTTTTGGCGCCGACGCGTGAGTTGGCGCAACAAATTGAAAAGGTCATGCGCGCGTTGGGCGACTACCTTCAAGTCAAGTGCCACGCGTGCGTCGGTGGTACCTCCGTCCGTGAAGACACCCGCATCCTTCAAGCCGGTGTCCACGTCATCGTCGGTACTCCGGGTCGTGTTTACGACATGCTTCGCCGCCGCGCGTTGAAGAGCGACTCCATCAAGATTTTCGCTCTTGACGAAGCCGATGAAATGCTTTCTCGTGGTTTCAAGGATCAAATTTACGACATCTTCACGTTGCTCCCGCCGAAGGTGCAAGTCGGTGTTTTCTCCGCTACCCTTCCGCCGGAAGCGCTCGAGATTACCCGAAAGTTCATGACCAAGCCGGTGCGCATTTTGGTCAAGCGTGACGAACTTACCCTCGAAGGTATCAAGCAGTTCTACGTCAACGTCGACAAGGAACAATGGAAGTTGGACACGTTGTGCGACTTGTACGAGACGCTTGCGATTACGCAATCCGTCATCTTCGCCAACACCCGCCGTAAGGTCGACTGGCTCACGGATAACATGCGAGCCCGCGATTTCACCGTCTCCGCCACTCACGGTGACATGGACCAAAACACTCGTGACGTTATTATGCGCGAGTTCCGCTCCGGTTCTTCCCGTGTGTTAATCACTACCGATTTGCTCGCTCGTGGTATCGATGTCCAGCAAGTTTCTTTGGTCATCAACTATGACTTGCCCACTCAGCCTGAAAACTACCTTCACCGTATCGGTCGTTCCGGTCGTTTCGGTCGTAAGGGTGTCTCCATCAACTTTGTTACCGCCGAAGACGAACGTCTCCTCCAAGACATCCAACGTTTCTACCAAACGGTCATCGAGGAGCTTCCCTCCAACGTCGCCGATCTCATCTAAGGTAGAGGTGTTGATCTGCGACGAAAACGGTTTCCGTTTGCGCGCATTCATTTCAAAACCCGTCGCCGGCGCCGAGCGTCGGTGTCTCGCTTTCGCTTTAGAACCATCCCTAGCCCTTGGTTCGCGTTTAAAGATTGAAAGTAATGAGAACATGCACAAAAAAATTAAAAAACAACTCTCGTCTCAACACTACAACATTTCCAACCAGTTCTAACAAAATTTCTAACAAAAAAGCGTCGTCGGACGACGTTTTACATGAAGTCGTCTTCGGCTTCCTCGACCGACGCGTACTTCTTCGCCATCTCCTTATTACTCTTCATCGAGTCCTCCACCATCATGTGCTTATAATCTCTCGCTTCTCTGTCCGCCTCTCGCGCGCGTTCCTCCTCCAATCGTTCTCGTTCGGCGACGCGATACGCCTCCTTCTTTGCCCTGCGAACGCCCTCGTCGTACGCCTCCCTCTCCGCCTGTAAATCCGGAAACCGCTCAACCTTCGTCTTATTCAACCGATTCACGATGTCATTGATTCTCGTCTTCACTTTCGTCCTCCGCACGGCTTCCGCCTTCTCGTTCTTAAACGCCACCTGTCCGACGTCCATGTCGCCGCGTTTCCGCAAGTTTTCCCACGGCGTGTACACCACGTACAGGTCATTCTGTTTATTCCCCGCGATGCTGTTCGCCTTGACGAGCTGCGCGCAATCCTCCAACTCCTCGGGCGTGATATCATCCATCGTCTGTCCCGGAGACATTCGCAGGTACACGTGCGCGCTCGAGAGTTTATCGACGTGAAACCACACGTCGTGGGGCAATCCCCACTGAATGAGGTGTTCATTCTCGTGCTTATCCGCGCCGACGTACACGACGTGACCCGTCGTCTCGGCGCCTCGAGGGGTGTAATACAACACCATCTCACTCCTCGCGCGCGCGACGCGCCGCGGGGCGCGACCGAGAGGATGCACAAACGCTCGAGACTGACGCCCGGGTCGTCACACACATCACACGGACGCGTTCGCATTTCGCGGCGTCTCGTCCACCGCATGCGCGCGTTCACCGTCGTCTCGTCCGTCCACGCGCCCGCGCGGGCGTCCGTGAAGACATCCTCGCGTGCACGCGTCCGCGCGCGTCGTTTCCGTTCGTCGTCTCGCGCGAGCGGCGTCGTCTCGGCCGTGGATGCGCAGTCGTTATCCGAAGCCATCGGATGGGACAGCGCCGTTCAGGCCGGTTGCATCGTCTTCGCCGCGCGATTCGGGGCGCTGGGATTGGGTAAGGCGAAACAGGGGTCGGATATCGAGCGCGCGCTGGAGATGTGCGAGACGCGAGGGATCGATGTGCGCGATCTGTATTACGACGAGGACCAGGGCGAGCAGCGGTGGTATCTCGTCGGGAACTGGTCGGTGCCGAAGAAGGGGGATCCGAGGTACGGAGACGGACGCATGTCGCAAGAGTTGAAGAGTCGAGTGCGGTATCACGATGGGAAGAAGGCGGCGGACGAGGCTGGGGTGAATTACGCGGACATCGAGGAGCTCGCGGCGTTGTATCCGACGACGCCGAAACGCGCGGTGGAGTTGCGACGACGATTGAAAGATGCCGGGAAGGAGATCGAGTGGGACATTTGATTGATATTTTGAAGTGAAGATTGCAATGTTAGTCATTTTAATTGTCACGTCAGACTAGAGTGTGTGATTCGATCGAACGCGTCGCGCGACGGCGTCTCGTCGCGAATCTTCGCGGCGACGCAGAGCGACTCCTCGTCCGGACTACTTGGCAAGACGCACGCGAACGGGCGCCCCGGTGGTCGGGGTAACGGTGAACCCGACGGAGGGCGAGCGCGCGTCTGCGTCGTCGCTCGGGGTGAAGACGAAGGATTCTATGAGATGAGCGAGGGCGACGCGCATGGTCACCTGCGCGAGCTGCTGACCGACGCACGAGCGCGGGCCGTAGGCGAAGGGCATGTACCCGACGCCCTTGTGTCTCAGCGCACCTTCCGGACGCGGGGACGCGCGGTCGGACGTCGCGCGAGACAACGGTGAACCCTGGGCGTCGTCTTCGTCTTCCGTGAAACTACTGGCGGAACCCGCGCGTACGTGGCGCGCCGCGTGGCTGAGCCAACGCGACGGATCAAACTCCTCGGGACTATCCCAGACTTCTTCGTCTCGATGCACAGAGCTGAGCCACACGCCGACGGCGCACCCCTTGGGAATGATGTCGTCTTTGCTCTTGACGTCCGACGTGAGTTTGCGAACGACCAAGGGCGCGGCGGGGTGAAGTCGGAGGGTTTCTCGAAGGACGGCTTCGAGCAGAGGCGCAAAGGCGGACGTCGCCCACGCCGGCGTCGGTGTTTCCTCGGCGTCAACGTCTTTCCATCGTTTATTCCCCGTCCACGAGAGACCCAACGCATCGGCCATCGTCCGATCGTTGAACGACGACCTGAGCTCTTCCTGAATCTCTACTTTATCCACGAGTTGGAGGAGACACCATGAGAGCGTCGCGCTCTGCGTGTCGTGACCGGCGAACAAAAGCGTCGTCACTTCGTCGAGCATTCCCCTCGGAAATCTCTTGAACCGCACAAACACGGGACCATCTTTAAAATGCGATTTCCCCGATCGTATGACTCCGAGTGGTGAATCCTCTTTCGCCGCCCGCAGAGCCAAACTCGATACTTTGCGAGTAACCTTAATCTTGATCCACTCCGAGAAACCGACTGGCGTGAGCCTATACAAGACGTCACTAAACATCCAAATACTGCGCGCCCGCGCCGGAATGGACTGTCGTAAAAACGTCGATGCCTTTAAATACGAGTTCTCGACCCTCACTGGATCCTGCCCAAACTTTTTGCACGCCTCGTCGAGAGACACGCCCGTGAGGTAACCAAAGGTGACTCGCAGCGCTAAACGCTGCAATACGGGCAACATTTGCATCTCAAGGACGTTTCCGCGACGGTGCAAACTCTGTAATAATTTACCCTTGATATCACGCACCATTCGAGCGCTCTCTTCAACCGCTCGATCTCGCAAAGGCGTCAAACCGACGACGTTGAAAGCCTTTAACACGTCGCTTCGCTTGTCTTCCCAGTCTTTTCCCTCCGCCGTGAATATCCCCTTCCCAGAAAACGCCTCGAACGCGTGGTACAGCGGTGCCTTCACCGACGTCTCCCTCAGCACGTCCCTCGCCAGTTTCGCCTCGCCCACGTGTACGAACGGACACGTGCCCACCACGGCGCCGAACGCGCGCCGCGAGCCCGCGCGAGAGAATCGCGCCTCCACTCGCCGCAACAGCGATCCCTGACTCTTTTGATACAGACGCCAGAGCACCTTCGGACGCCAACGCATCGTCTCCACCCCCGCGTTCGCCACGACGGCCCGCGCGCGCGCGCGAGCGACGAGAAACCAGCCGCCGGCGCCCAGCGCGAACGCGATGAGCGCGCGCGCGACGTCGACGAGCGAGACGCGCTCTCGCGCCGCGACGACGCGCGCGACGAGCGCACGGACGAGCGCGGACGCGTCCATCGCCATCGTCTTCGCTCGAACGCGCGTGCCCGACGACGCGCGCGTCGCGCGTCGCGTCCGACAGTGCGGGGGATCGCGTCGCGCCGACGTCGGCGGCGCGCGCCGCGCGAGGGTCGGACAAAGGGAGAGGCGACGACGGTCGGTCGGTCGAGGAATCGAATGTCGGTTGTTACAAGTGTTTCGATGGCGCGACGCGCGGTGAAACGGCGGTGCTGAAAGAATTCTTGGTGAGCGGCTGCGCGGCGTATTATCGCGTCGGCGCGGCGTATTACGAGTGTTGGACGAGCGCCTCCTTGATAATCTTCTCGGAGCGTTCGCAGAGCACCTCCGCGTCGGTGGATTGAATGCGCGGGTGAACGATCACCTTGATACCGTTGTTGTGGAGTTCGTACTCCTTACCGCTGGCCATCGCCTCGTGAGCGCCGACGATGGTGACGGGCACGACGGGGACGTTTTCCTTGGCGGCGACGCTAAACGCGCCCTTTTTGAACGGCGCCATCTTTCCGGTCACGCTTCGCGTGCCCTCCGGGAAAAACAACACCGAACCACCGTCACTGAGCATGTCACGGCACTTTTTGAGCGTCTCCATCTGCGAGCGACGCTCCATGCGCTTCAGCGGCACGTGTCCCGTGAGAAACATCGACCAACCGATGACGGGAATCAAAAAATTGCTCGTCTTTGAGATAAACTTGAACGGTCGTCGAAGGTGGAACATGGAATAAATGTCCATGAACGACGCGTGATTCGCGACGTACACGGCCGCCTCGTCCGCCGGCGGCACGTTTTCTCGGCCCTCCACTTCAATCTTCATGAACAAGGCGCACGACACCGTCGCCCACACGTCGTTGCAAAAGCTCAGCGCGCTTCGACGGGTGCGATCGAACGCCCAGCAAAACGGAAACAAAATCGTCATCACGATCAACAGCGGAACGGCCAAGAAAAACGACGTGAGGAAGAAGGTGATCGCTCGCAGTCTCGCCCCGAGGTTGAACGCGCCCTCGTTCTCTCGCGTCGCGTCCCCCGGCGCCGCCGCCGCGCCGCTCGTCGCCGCCGTCGCCGCACGAGCGCCTCTCGACGACGATATCGATGCCATCCTCACCCCAGACGGTCGCGCGACGGTCGCGCGCGTCGCCGGCGTCGCGCACACCGCCTCGGAGACGACGACGCGGGTCGTGGATAAAATCCCATTCGACGCGCGACGCGTCCGTCTCACGTCTCGCGCGCCGCGCGTCGGCGCCGCCGCGCGCGCGCCGAGGGTCGACGGGATGATTCGCATCGCGTCGCTCGCGTCCGACGCGGTCGTCGCGCGCGCGTGTGTGACGAACGCGAACGCGTCTTCGGACCGAAGACGCGCGCGCGGGGCATTCGTGTCCATCGAGTTTTGACCAATCATGACTCGATGGCGAGTCCCCCACCCGTCGCCGCGTGCCCACAGTCCGAGGCGCGCGATGGCGGACGCCGCGGACGCGAGCGCCGCCGATCGATGGCTCGCCGAGGCGAAATCGCTCGTGAAACAACACGCGTTTCACATGAAGCGCGCGACGGTGCGTGGGAAGGACGCGCGAGGGCGAAGACGGGCGCGGATCGAGTAATCGCGCGATTCAACAGTCGTTACGCGCGCCGTGTCGTCTCGAGAGGACGCGCGAGGCGACGAGAGGACGCGCGATCGATGAATGACCCGAGGTCGACGCGTGATGGGCGCGTTTGAGCGCGCGAGGCGACGAGAAGACTGACGAGGGCGCGACGGTGGACAGGATGAGGACAACTTGCGCGAGGCGTTGAAAAACGCCAGTCTCATGCTCGGTGAGCTCAGGACGACGACTCTGGCGCCGCGCGGGTATTACGAGCTCTTCATCGCGGCGAGCGATGAGCTGATTCATTTGCGGAGCTTTTTCGGGGATAAGTCGAGACACGGGCGGACGTGCATGGAGCTGTACGAGCTCGTGCAGCACGCGGGGAATATTTTGCCGCGACTGTATCTGTTGGTGACGGTGGGGGTGTCGTACGTGGAGCTGGGAGAGGGCAGCGCGAGGGACGTGCTGATGGATTTAGTGGAGATGACGCGCGGGGTGCAGCAGCCGATGCACGGATTGTTTTTGCGAGCATATTTGAGTCAAATGAGCAAGCCGTTGCTGCCGGATAAAGGATCCAAGTACGAGGGCGAAGGTGGGGACATCACCGACGCAGTAGAGTTTTTGTTGCAGAATTTCACCGAGATGAATAAGCTTTGGGTTCGGATGCATCACATAGGACCGTCGAACGGGAAGAAGCGTCGAGAGGAGGAGCGTCAGGAGCTTCGCGATTTGGTCGGGAAGAATTTGCTCGCGCTGTCGCAGCTCGACGGGGTGGATTTGAAAATGTATAGCGAAACCGTGTTGCCGCGGATCTTGGAGCAAGTGGTGAATTGTAAGGACGAGCTCGCGCAGCCTTACCTGTTAGATGTATTGATTCAGGTGTTTCCGGACGAATACCACTTAGCGACGTTTCAGGAGGTGTTCTCGACGATGACGATGCTGCGTCCAAACGTTCGCGTCGGATCCATTCTCAACGCGCTTCTCGGACGACTGTTAAGTTACGCCGAGGAAACACCGCAGGCAAAGACGGAGTTCCAAGCCGCGAACGTGTTTCCGAAATCATTCGAGTGCTGCAGAAGCATCATCGAGGCGCACGACGACGTTCCCGCCAAGGAAATCATCGGCATGTACGCGGCGTTGTTGGCCTTTGCGAGAAAGTTGCAACTCACGGACGCGAAGACGTTGGATGAGATTTTCCTCGCCCTCGGCGAATCTCTCAAGGCTAAATTGCCCATCACCGAACAGGAGGTGATGAGGCAGCTCGCGGCGTTGCTCAGTGATCCGTTGGAATCGTGCGAGCTCTCCACCATGTTGGCGGTGAAATCATTCCCGCAAGTCATCGCTTTGCTCGACACGAGCTCGAAGAAGGAGGTGGCGCTCGGTATCATACAAACCCTGTTAAAGAATAGGAGCACGCTGAGCTCCGTGGAAGAGGTTGAGTTGCTGTACAATTTCATCGACTGTGTCGTCATCGGCGACGGCGACGAGGACGGCGCCGACGACAAAGAAAAGAGCGCGCAACTAGCCAACGAGCAAAACGTCGTCGCCAAGGTTGCGCACTTGATCAAGGCGCCCGAAGACGATTACGAGCATCAACTCGAGATGCTGAACGTCGCGTACGACGCCTTGCTCAGGGGTGGCGCGCGACGAATTCGTTACACGTTTCCGTCGTTGGTGTTCGCCGGCATCGCGTGCGGCAGAGACATCGTTCTCGCCGAGCGAGCCGAAAAGCCCGACGCGCACGCGGATTCCGGCGATGAAAACGGCGTGCCCGCGGATGCGACCAAGGAAGATAAGGAGCAGGTGACGATATCGTTCACCATGCCGATGGAGGTGAAATCGCCTTGGTTGAAGAAATCTCTGCACTTTGTCCACAAAACCATCACCGCGCTGACGGAGGTTGCCGGTCGACACGAAAAGGCTCTCAAGCTTTTCCTCGAGGCGGCGCAGCTCGCGGCGGTGGCGAATTTAGAATCCATAGCGTACGAATTCTTCGAGCGCGCGTTCGTGCTCTACGAAGAAAACATTACCGACACGAAAAAGCAAGTCAACTTGCTCTTTGTCATCATCGGCACGTTGCACAAAGTGAACGTCTTCGGCGCTGAGAGTCGAGAATCGTTAGTGCACAAGACCACGGGATACAGCGCGCGTCTGTTGAAGAAACCAGACCAGTGCGTCGGTGCCTACACGTGCGCGCACTTATTCTGGACGGAGACGGTGAAGGACAGCGATTCCGTCGCCGCGTGCCTGAAGAAGTCGGTAAAAATCGCGAATTCGGTGAGAGACACCTTCGGAGGCAACGTGTCCAACAGAATCGAAGCCCTCGGGCTCTACGTCGGCATTCTCAACAAATACCTGTACTTCTACGACAAATCCATCGAGGGATGCACCGCCGTGGACGTGGACGCGGTGCAAGCGCTCGTGGACATGATCAACGCCGAGCTCGCCGCGGTGACCGACGTTCGAGGCGAGGACGTCGTCTCGCTTCGAGAGGTTGAACAATCCTACGCCAACACCCTCGCACACGTCCGCCAACAGAAACAAAAAGTAGAGGACGGCACGGCCGAGCGTTACGCCGCCGTGACCGTCTGAGTGTTTCCGCGTGTAACGCCCCGCCGCCGTCTCGTCGTCTCTCGCGCGCCAACCGCCGCCGCGCGTCCGCACACGCTCGCGCGCCCCGGTCCGCGCGCATGCGTCCGCTCGCGCCCCCTCGCGCGACGCCCCTCGGGGTCTCTCGCGCGACCGACCGCTCTCCCATCGCCCACCGTCGATCGACGCGCGCGCGTCTCCTCCGCCACGCCGCCGACGTCACCGTCACCGTCGACGCCCCGTCCGATTCTCGAGACGTCACGCTCGTCCTCCACCTCCCGACCGACGTCCCGCGCGAAGACATCGACGTCACCGTCTTCACCGATCGAGTGCGCGTGCGCGTCGCGAACGCCGACGAACCAGCGCTCGAGGGAACGCTCCCGAGCGACGTGGACGTGGACGGGTGCTTTTGGGACAAGGAGGCGACGCGGGTGACGCTCACGCTGGAAAAGGCGAATCGACGCGATGCGTGGGATCGGGTGTTGGAACCGCCGCCGGGAAACGATGAGGTGACGACGAGGTGTTTCTTCGACGTGGGGGTGAACGGGAAGGCGAGGGGGCGAATCGTGTTCGGGTTGTTTGGGAAACACGCGCCGAGGACGGTTGAAAATTTTAGAGCGCTGTGCGAGGGGGAGATGGGGGAGAGTCCGAGGAGTGGGAAGCGGTTGACGTACGAGGGATCGTGTTTTCATAGAATCGTCAAGGGGTTCGTGTGTCAGGGTGGGGATTTCACGTCGCAAAACGGTCGCGGCGGGGAGAGCATTTACGGGGAGGAATTCGAGGACGAGGCGTTCGGGATGTCTCACGACGCCGCTGGCGTGTTGTCCATGGCGAATCACGGGCCGAACACGAATGGGTCGCAATTCTTCATCACCACGGGGCCGGCGCCGAGTCTCGACGACGCGCACGTCGTGTTCGGTCGCGTGTTGGAGGGCATGGACGTCGTCGAGGCGATTGACGCGGTTGGTTCGGACACGGGACAACCTCGCGGGCAGGCGTGCATCACGAAGTGCGGAGAACTCAAGTCGTAGTGTATATTTCATCGAGTCGTTACTCCTTCAAATCTTTGTATCGTCGTAAAAAGCGCGCCACTCGCACGCCGTCGACGAGCGTCGCGCGTCGTCGTTCTTCGATTCTCGCCGGCGCGAGTGTGTGCAATTCGTTCCACGAAAACTTGTCGCCTCGCTCGCGATCGACGAGCACGTACTTCGCTAAATCGTCGAAAGACACCACAGTCATGCCCTTGTCCCGTAACATCTCGTCGTCCTCGAACAAAAAAACAAACATGGGCACGGTGAGGAGCGCGTTCGCGCCCTCCACGTCGACGAGTTGCTTCGTCATCAACACCGCGAACGTCACCGCCAAAATCGACAACACCGCCGCCAAGATATCCCTCACCTCCCCTCGCTGCAGCTTCGGATCCAATCCCAGATACGTCACGAACGCGTGCGTCACCACGAACACGTACGCGAACTTCATCGGCGCGCGACTCGCCCACAGTCTCGGCTCGTGCGTCTTCTCAAACGTCGTCACGATTCCTCGAGCGACGCACGCGAACCACACCTCTCGCCGATGCGCGTACTCACACGCGCACCAGGCGATGCACGCGATCATCCCGAGCTCGATCGACGCGTACGCCGCCCCCGCGCCTCGATACAGCGGTATCAGAGACACCACCGGCCCGCACAGGATGAAGACGAAGATCCCGACGCGCATCCATTTCCCCCATCCCGCCGCCTCCTCGCGCGCGCGCTCCACCCTCTCGCGTCGCGGATTGGCGTCGAAAAAATTCTCCACGGGCGTCTTCATCGCTCTCGGGCGATTTCGTCGCTCGCGGCGACGCGCGTCGGCGTGTGATGAATCTCTCATTCGTCGATTGGTCTTCTCGGAAGACGCGTCGGCACCTCGACGAATTGATCGAGCGATCTCGCATTCGACGACGCGCGGGGACTCGCGCGAGCGTCGTCGTCGCGAGAGAGATGGACCGAACGAGGGCGAAAAATACGTCGCGTCGACGCGCGCGACGCGCGCGCGCGACGCGCGTCGGTACCGTGGTCGTCGGTGCGTTGGCGCTCGTCGGAGGATTGGCGGCGATCGGGGCGCGCGCGAACGATTCGACGACGGTGACGATGGACGACGACGCGATGATGCGGGCGCCGGAACGATTCGGTGAGAACGTGGCGGTGGAGGAGCGCGTCGAGGCGTCGCCGATGGAGGCGTTGGCGATGGCGGAGGGACGCTTGTCGGCGGCGGGCGTCGCGAAACCGCCGGGACCGCCGCGCGGGCACAAGAAACCGTACGGCGATCCCAAGCGAGGGGCGTGCGAAGCGAGAGAGATTCGCGTGCAAATACAAGGGATTTCGGGTGATTTCTGTTCACCGTCGTGCTCCGTGGCGTCGCCGTGTCCGGTGGATCCGTACAAGGGCGCGCGCGCGCGCGCGATGTGCGTGTTGAAGACGCCGGGGAGCGAAAAACCGAACCGGTGCGCGCTCGTGTGTAATCCTCATGGCGAGGACGAGCGCGGTGGATGTCCAAAGGGAGCCGATTGTCAATCGGTCGGACAAGTCGGCATCTGCACGTACCCGCAGTGAGCGCGAGACGCTCTTTTTTGTTGTATGAACGAACGAGCGACGCGTCGACGACAGTCCTCGGAGGCGCGCCATCGTTTTATCAATCTGTAACAATCATGCAATCGATCAATCTAATGAAATGCGTCTTCGTTCACGCGCTGACGCTCGCGGGTCGCCAACCAACCGTGGGTAATAAATCGTATCGGCATATGCACTCGAGCGCCCATCTCCATGAGACGGCGTTCGCGTCCGTCGAATCGGCGACGTTGTCGACGAGCGTCAAACACTCCACGCTGACGTCGCCCTCCTCGTCGTCTTCCAACACCGAGTCAGGCACCGCGCCCTCGCCTTCGTCTTCGCTGTCTGGAACCTCGTCCGCGTCTCTCACCGGGCGCGCGCGCGTCGAGCGGCGAGGCGTCTTCGGAAGCGCCGACACCACTGTCGCGCCGGCGAGCGTTAAAATCTTCTCCATCGCCGACACCGATAACGACGCTCCGCACCCTTTCACGCGCATCGTCAACCCATCGAACAGACGCTCGCCATTCGACGCTCGACACTCGCGCGCGCGTCGCGGTCCATCCGTCGGCGCGCGGTGCTTTTCGTTCGAGCTCGTGTCGTCCGTCATCTCGTACGCCTCTTCGCTTCCAAACGCGCCTCGCGCGACGCACTCCTCCAACCAGTCCTTGTGCACGACGTACAGCCCGCGAACGATGGCCTCGACGTACTTGGCCGTTCTGTTCTTCACCGCTCGCTCGCTCGAGCCGGTGTCCATGATCAAGTGCGTGCACTCGTTCGTTAAATCCTTGGCGCCGAGAAACGCGGCGTCGGCGTCGACTGCGGCGATTTTCCGCTCCACCTCGGCGAGTCTCGCATCCTGCGCACCGTTCTGTCGTCTCGCGCTCGAACTGTACGCGATGACGATGGACGGCGCCGCGCGTTCGGGCTGCGTCGCCGCCAACGCCGAGGCGACGACGTCGAGGTCGAGCTTTGAAAACCGTCTGACGAACCACGCCTTTTTGTGCCCCTTGGGCGCAGGCGCGCCGTACACGTCTCTGTACACCCCGCGCAATTGCGTGAGATTCATCGACTCAAACTTGGGCGCGGACGGCGTCGGCGTTCCACCGTCGTCTCGTTGCGAGACTTCCGCCGTCGACGCGCTCAACACACGTCGCTTCAAGTCCTCGAGCTCGGCGTCGACGGCGCGAATTTCTTCAACCAACCGCCAACACTCTCGCATCGTCTCCTCTCTCTTCGCCGCCCGCGCCTCCGCCTCCATCGCGCCGACGTCTGCGTTATCAACCTCCATGTCGTCCCCATCGTCGCCGCCGATCGCGCGCATCGTCGCCAACGCCTCTCGCAACTCGACGTCGACGCTCTTGAAATTTTCCACGAATCCCTTCAACGTCTGATTCACGTTCAAATCTCTCATCGTCGTCGGCGCGCCGCACTCGGGACACGCGCTCAGTTGAAACTTTTTCCCCGTACCGTCCAATCGCGCGCGCACGCACTCGTAACAGTGCGTGTGTTGACACGGAAGCGTCGTCGGGTCGGTGAAGAGATTCGAGCAGAGCGGACAGACGAGCATCGCGCGCAGCGCGTCGAGGGCGTCCGGGTCGCCGTCGCGAGGCATGGTGACGTCACGATCGATGCGCTTCGTCGCGTCGATCGACGCGCGCGCGTTCGACGTCGACGCGCGCGTCGCGAGGTGGGGATGATGGATTGGATGAAGGGACAGCTCGGCGTCGGCGTTTGAACGCGCGCGCGGCGCTCGACTACAATTCTACTCGTTACACCATCTATTTGGTCGTCCCGGAGCCGTGCACGCGAACGACGGACGGTGTGTCGTCGTCGTCGTCGTCGTCGTCGAAATCATCGCTCTTGAAAAACGTGTACGAGAGCACTAAATTCGTCACGTCTCGCATGTTTGGGTCGCTCGCGAATTCCGGATCGACGTAAAACAACACCGGCATGTCCACCTCCTCTTTCCCTCTCAATCGCTGTTCCTCGAAACAAAAGCACTGCACCTTGTTAAAATACGTCCCGCACTTGTTCGGTTGCACGTTGTACGTCGCCACGCCGGTCACCGGCGACCGACTCAAATTTCTCGCCGTGTAAAACGCCAACGCCGACTCGCCCGGTCGCACTTTAATACTCTTCTGCGTCGGCGTGAATCGCCACGGCATCCCCTCCGCGACGTCCGCGTTAAACGTGATGGTTATTTCACGCGCACTCGCTCTCTCTCGCTCCCGTTCGCTCCACTCTTCGCTCGCTAATTTCTCCTCGAGCGTCGCCCGTCTCGTCGTCCCGCCGAAACCCGTCGCCTGACAAAACATTCTATACAGCGGCACCGACGCGTACGTCGCGCCGACGACGGCGACGACGAGCGCCGTGAGATACTTCGCGAAATCCGCGTTCGAGACCCCCGTGGTTTCACCGCCGTCGACGCCGCGAGGGGCGGAGGAGGCGGCGAACCCGCGCGCGCGGGACGTCGACGCGAACGCCGACGTCGACGCGCGAGACGCGCTCGTCGTCGACGCGCGAGACGCGAACGCGAACGCGACGCCGGACGACGCGGACGACGACGCGGGCGTCGCGGACGCGCGCGCGACCGCGAGCGCGACCGCGCGCTCGAGACGCGCGAGGCGACGACCGCGCGTCATGGTGTGCGGCGATGATGAAAAAGCGCGTCGGCATCGATCGACGCGCGGTGACGCGCCGTCGAGCCGCGACGCCGCTCGCGCGACGAGCATCGACTCGATCGAACGGTATGCCGTCGGAAAACGGGACGAACGGCGCGCGAGCGTCGCACGCGGCGACGAAACTCGCGCGATTGAATGAGAGATTTGCGAGTTTCTATAGCGATCTCGAACAAGAGAAAACGCACCGACGCGCGCTCGAGAGCGATCGCGCGCGCGCGATCGAGGAGAGACTGGACGTTCTCGAGCGTGAGGTGCGCCAGGCGACGGAGCGCGGTCGAGCGGAGCGCGCTCGGGAGTACACCAAGTTGGAGAGCGCGTTGGGGGACATCGACGCCAAGTTGAGCGCGCGGGCGCAGAGCGTCGAGGAGCGATTATCGACGAGCGTGAGCGCGCTCACGGCTGCGGTGGAGAGCGTGCACGAAGCGTTGACGGCGGAGCGAACGCAGCGCGCGTCTGAGGTTGAGCTCATGGGTGGGACGTTGGGGAAGAGGATGGAAGAACACGCGTCGGCGCTGGACGACGAGCGACTGTCGAGACTCGAGCGCGAGGCGGAGCTCATCAATCGTCTGGGGAACGAGATGACGGAGATTCGCGCGAAAGTGGACGCGGAGAGGAACACTCGAGAGAGCGCGGTGGGGAAATTGGCGACGGTGATCGAGGAGGTGAGACATCAGAGCGCGGCGGGCGAGGGCGACTTTCACGCCGTCGTGCTGGAGGAATTGAGCGCGCTCAAGGCGGGATTACAAAAGGAGCGCGCCGAGCGCGCGGAGGAGGACGAACTCATCGTCCAGGCGGTCGGGGAGTACTCAAAAACCATTCAAAACGGGTTGCGCATCGCGAATCAGTGATAGTCATCGTTGCAAGCATCCTATACTACTGTAGTACACATCCATCTCCACCCATCCTATCTATCAATCATCACCAAGTGCCAGCTCACGAAGGCGGTGAGCAAAAAC
>MDTE01040569.1_pt1 | contig 26047 bp, 11 predicted proteins | sample 811231 | NCBI WGS metagenome assembly MDTE01 (sample SAMN05326651, study PRJNA326480) | marine metagenome | isolation source: seawater | place: Indian Ocean: Red Sea | collected 2010
CACCGTTTTCTTTCCAAGCGCGACTCTGAGTGTGGTGCTTCCGCCGCTTGTGTTGGTCGACCTTTACTTGCACATTATTTACGAGGGTAGTCTATCATATTTTTCTCTCACGTGTGAGATGTTGATACAACTGCCGGGACTGCCGACACCTCGGACCGCGCGTGAGGGAATCTAAATGCGCACATACCACGTTCCGTCTACCGACGGCGTTGTTCTGGAAGTACACGATCGTGGCACGTCGCCTTCATCCAGTTCCGCGGGTCTCGAGCGCGATGAACCCACCGTGCTGCTCCTCGCTCACGCGAATGGCTTCCACTCGAGAACGTGGGATGCCGCGGCTGAGGAGCTTATGCGCGTAGCCTCTAGCGCCGAGGGCCTTGGATGGCGAACTGGCGGCGTGCGCGTTATCACGTTTTCGTTCCGCGCGCACGGAAAATCCACGGCGCCAATTAGTGGAGACAGGGACGCTCTGCGGTGGGGTAAGTTCTCGGAGGATCTCCTCGCCGTGGTTGAGCAAACGCCCGGGCTCGTCAGGGGTAAGCTCGTCGGAATAGGACACAGTCTTGGGGCTCACGCGATGCTCCGAGCGGAGGCTTTAAGACCAGGTACCTTCGCGTCCCTGTATTGTTTCGAACCTATCTTCGTGTGCGATCCAGGGAAGCTGCCGCCGTTTGTACCCATGTCGCTCGAGCGTGCGGCGGCGAGGAGGAGGAGGACTTTCCCTTCCCGGTCGGACGCCCGTGCCGCGTACGGGTCGAAACCTCCACTGAACATATTGCAATCGGAGGTCCTTGACGCGTATGTTCAACACGGTTTCGTCGATGCCACCGGAGGTGAAAAGGGCGAGGTCACCTTGGCCTGTACGCCGGAGACGGAGTCGACAGTTTTTGCGTGCGGCGGCGTCGAGGCTGAGGCGAACAAGCTCGTCGGCGGTGGGAAGGTTCGGTGCCCGGTGACGGTAGCTCACGGCGCCACGCATGATCCGAGGGACGTTTACGGTCGGTCACCGAACGATGCCATCTACTCTTCCATCATTTCTCCCGTCATTGCAGAGTACATCGGGGAGAACGCATTTGTGGAGTATGTGCCGGCGCTGACGCACTTTGGACCCTTGCAGGATACTGTTTGGTTCGCAAAGAGCGTTGGCGCGCACCTTTCCCGAGTCGGGGTTGCTAAAGGGCGCAGCCGATTGTAGTTCAGTCGGCGTGCATTGGTTTCACTCAAGTTGGCTGGTTCGTAGTCATTAGATGGTGTAACAGTATTGCCAACAACTTTTCATAGGATTTCCAACTTAACCTTAACGCCTCTTCTACGAAGGTACTTGACTACTCAACACGTTGCCTCTTCGCGCTCTTCTGCTCCCCACCTTGCTGCTCATTCTCCACCACCCGTATGCCCGAGCACTCCACGAGAAGCGTTCCGCTTCCGCTGTCCGATAACGAAGACTTTGGGAGCTTAGAAGTCAGCTTGAAGTCATCCCCGTTCCACCCAAAGCATCCAAAATCAAAGACGTCGTTGCCGCCTATCGGTGCAATCTTCTTGGTCACCTCTCGTGGTTTTGGGGCAGCCTTCGCGGCAAGAAATGTCGTGGGCTTCATTAGACCAAAACCTGTGGCAGCATCGAGCGGCAATCGCCTTACACCCTTCGGCGTGTGGTTCAACCAGACGTTGGCCAGGAAAGTCACGCGCCTGGCGTCCTTCGATGGTGACAAGTCATTTAACACGCCGTGCAGAAGCCTACCGTCGAACGCGATGTGCTTACCGGGCTTAGGGTAACTCACGTACACGCCGGTACACTCTGGCGATGGCGAGAGACCCGCGGGCGTGCTGTTGCCGTGCCTGGCTATCGCGGGGACTGTGAGTCCATCAAAGATAACGGTGGGCGCCCCTTCGGTCAAGTACGTCACCGTTGAGAGTTGAGGATGCGCGTATAGTCCATGATGGATCCTCAGATTTTCGTCTTTATCCCAATGGAGCGTCAATCCTTGGTTGGTCCCCGGATCGCGCGCCTGGATCCACCACTCGACACCTGACGACTCGGGGTCAAAGTCATCACAAGATTTGGTGTGGTGCTTGAAGATCGCGGCAGCCAGCTGTTCAAGCGCACAAGTAGGCGCTTCCATGTCTTTCGCGCAGAGCCAAAGCGTGCATTCTGTCATCATATCGCAGGTAAGGCATTCTCTGATGAGATCATCGATCGTGGGCTGATCTTCCGCGGCGGGGTTCGTCGACGGCGGCGGCGTTGGGAAATCATCCTCGACCCTGAACGAGTAGTCCATGCCATCGCCGCAGCCGAAGATGCGACCCTCGCCGTCCAGCATTACGAACATATCATCAGACTCTGAGTCATACGCCATGTCTGAGGAGATGAACCGAGTATCTCACGCGCTCTGCGCTCTGAACTATGCGCTGTTGGGGCCTTCGCGTTTTCCTTCTCGGAAAGTTCGACAGTGTTTGGTACGAGCGTTTTCTCCGCTCCTATCCGCAGTGTGTGGACAGAGCAAACACACGCCCCCTCGCCACGATGCGTGTAATCATCGCGCCTTGCTCATCTCCCGTGCGACCCTTCGCACCTCGCGCGCGACTTGTCGGTCGTTCGCGTCGCCCAAGCGGCGTCGCCGCCTCTTTCTCCTTCGAGGGGCGCGTGACCAGCGAAACGAGCGAGGCGAGGAGCAAACACGCCGGTGCTGGTGGCCACGCAGGGACCTATCCTCCCATCGTCAGGTTCACCGAACGGGGTATCCACGGCGCTGGAGACGAACCGCATTGCCCCATCCCGCTCATCACCGGTCTTGAATACAAGGCGGCGCCAGACGGTGCAGTGCACTTGCCGCCTCCAGATATCCGGGGCCACGACTCCCGCCCCTTCGAGTGGGTTGTTGCCGAACGACGCTGCTGCCGAGACTTCGCCGAGCTTCCAAGCGGACATTTGCACTTGTGGGAGATCGCCCAGCTATCTTGGGCAGCGCAGGGCATCACCGCGCCAGAGACGGCCCCCGACGAGTTCGGACACGCCGGGTGAGCGCGTCTTGTTGCTCTTTCTGCTCGTCCAAGAAAACTAGTCCAACGCTCTGACCGCTCCCCACCCAGGGCCTCTCGACGAACCGCACCGAGCGGCGGACGACTCTACCCTCTCACGCTCTACGTGATTGCATCTCAAGCCGTTGGCGGGATCGCTCCCGGCCCGTACAAGTACCTCCCGGAGAGTCACGCGCTGCTTCCCATTGGTCCTCAGTGCCCGCCCCAGCAGGGGGAGGTCAACGACGAAGTGTGCGATGACGACGGGGGAGATCCCGAGGTTCTCCACAAGCTTCTCCGCTCCACAGTCCCGCAGGTCGCGCAGCTGAAGCACCAATCCTGGATGGACGCCGCCGGTGCCGTCTTCCTCATCTCCGGCAACCCCGCTGTGACCAAATCCCACGGCGGCCTGTACGAAAGGTTCGGTGAGGACCTCGTAAAGTTTGAAGCGGGCTGCGCGGCGGAGAACCTCGCGCTCCAGGCAACGGCGCTCTGTCTCGGCGCGACGTTCGTCGGTGCGTTCGAGGCGAGCGAGGTAAAGGACGCGATCGCTTCGAGAGACGAGGGAGAGGTGCCTCTGCTGATGATGGCAGTAGGTGTGCCCAAGGGATCTCTCCGCGAGCACCACGAAGGACTCGGAGGTGCGATCCCGTTGGACAAGTGAGGCAAAGTGCAGGCAATGGACGACGACGACGAAGGAAACGAAGGGAGAATAAGACCGATGGCACCGGTACTCGGTGTGTAGAGTTGAGGTGCCGCGCACCGTTGTAACACGATCAACTCCGAAAGACTGATGACTTCGTCATAAACCCGCCACCACTTCAGCCTCGTCACCTGGAAGAAGTGCTAAAGTTACCTTCGAAGGTAACTTCTTATCCATGACCACCGCCCACCATCACTCGCTCGAGCCGCGTCATGCACGTTAGTCTCGCGCCCTTCGTCGTGGCTGCCGGCGCATCGGCACAAAAGCCGAGGCTGCGCCGAGCACGCGGTACCGGAATATTCGGTCTATCGCGGCGCGCCGTGGTCCGCGTAGCCGCGTCGGATGAGGATAGCCCGGGCTCGTCGGCAACTGCGGAAGAGCCCACGTCCTCGTCCTCGGCCTACGGAGGACCGAACATGCATGCGGACTCACAGGCCATAGCCCCTCCCTCCCCGCGACGAGTGTTCCTCGGCACTCTAGCCACCGCCGGCTTAGCCCTCGGAGGCAACTTTCTGGGCATCACCGGCAAGCTCCTGAACGGAGCGCCTGACGTGGCGGAGGCTTTGAGGCTCGATTTGATCTATCCAGTCGGCGGGTTCAAGAGGGCCTACAACCCAGAGAAGGGCTACGAGTTCGTTTATCCGGAGGATTACCTCGGTGATGCAACCATGGTAGCACGTGCGGCGAACCAGCGAGAGGCGATGAACCCGTTGGACCCTCCGGCGCTGGGCGACGTCCCGAAGCCACCCAAAATCTTCGGCCAGACTGTTCAAGAGCCACAATCTGCTTTTGGCCCGATGGGGGGCACCGGAGAAGAGAACGTCTCCGTCATCGTGAGCAGGTCGCCACCCGGTGGGTTTAAGCTGGACAGGTTCGGGGACGCGCAGAACCAGGCGGAATGGCTGCTGGCTAACATCCTTGCACCCCCGGGCAGTGGCAAGACATCGGAGCTGTTTGATGCGTACACGCGAACTTCGGGCGGCGGCCAAAAATATTTCACCTTCGAGTATACCATTAAAACCGATGCTTGGTACAGGCATAACGTAGCGGTGTTCACGGAGAAAGGTGGTCGGTTGTACACACTGGTGGCACAGGTGCCGGAGGTCGACTGGGTGCGGCGGCGAGACGAATTTCGCAGGGTGGCCGACTCGTTGAAGGTCTTCGTACCCACAGGTTGAAATTCTAAAAGTTTTCACGTAATAAGTTGAGTACCCCTTGTACTCGTGCTACGTCAAAAGAGGAACCTGTGCGTTCGCTCGTCGTGCGGCTCGAACTGCACTTTGACCCCCGTGAGCTTATGTATCTTTCTCTTCCCCCTCTGGTACTCTCGCTTGATCAGCTTTGGCAGGAAAGAGTCCGCCGCCGCCTGCAGCACCCCGCCAATTGTCTCACACGTCGCATCCGCAGTCTGCGCGCCAATCCGAAGTGCCCGCTTGCAGTTGTTGGGGACCATGTTCACCGTCCGGTCCACGAGCGCAGCCAGCGGATTCCTGCGCACTGGCCAACCCACTGCCATGCGCTCCTTCTCGAAAGCGTACTGCTTGGGAGTCAGCTTGAAGTTGTACGGCAGCTCCAACGCGGAGCCGCCCCGGCAGCAGTCCAGGAACATCACCAGGCTGCACCCCTTCGGCAGGCGGGACACGAGGATCTCCTGCAACTCGCGGTCGAGGATGGGTCCCTCGGTCTTATAGTCGCACGGTACCAGGCCGTCCTCGGCGACTACGGTCTCGTCGTCCGTCTCCGACGCCTTCGGTCGGTTGACCCTCACGCCGTGACCCGAGAAGTGCAGCAGCAGCGAGTCACCCTCCGCGGCGCCCAGCGCGAGCCAGTGCAGCGCCTCGAGGATGTTCTCCTTCGTAGGCTGGAGCTCGCCAGATTTGCCGTTGGGGTCATCTCTCAGCACCATGAGCGAGTCGCCTTCGTTGGAAAATCCCACGGACGCGATGTACCTCTTCATCTTGGACACGTCCGCCCACGCGCCATCGAGGGCTGACTCCGTGCCAGGATAGTTGCAGCCGATTAGAACAGCCCTGGTCCTGCCGCTCAGCCTCTGGCTGTTCACGCACTGAGGGTTGAGGATGCTAAACGGGCGCCTGAAGTCGAAATTGTTGTTTCCCGCCGATAGCAACGGCACGGTGGTGTAGCCCTCCTTGCTGAGCCACTTCTGCATGCCGACCATGGTGGTGAGCCAGCTCCTGTCCGGGGGTTTCGTGCGGTCGGATTCCTTCAGATAGTGGAGCAGGGCGTTGGCGCAGGCACCGCCAGCGCCGCCCTTCCCTGCGCGCCTAGGCATTCCATACCAGCCCATCCCGGACGAGCCGGCAATTTCTCCCTTGCTCTCGGACGATACGCCCGAGAACATCACGACGTGCGCCTCGGTCGCTGGGGACCTGCAGTCGGTGTCGTAGTGAAGTTTCACGGGTTCGCCCGGGGCGGATTTCATGAGCGCTCGGATGCGCTTCTTCCTGTGGGCCTCCTTCACCCTCTGCTTCTTGCGCTCATAGTCCTTCTCCTTCTGCGCGTCCCGGGGCTTTGGCGTCGGGTTGGAAGCCCCGGTAGGGGGCTTGGATGCACTGGGCATCAGACGGTGGCGCTGAGGGCAGTGCCGTTGATACCGGAAGCGGAAAGGGCTCTCGGGCACCACACGCCTGTCAACGGTCCATTATTTTGACGCTACACCTCAGCTCGATACGGCTGACGTGGATAAGACGGGCTAACCAGTGCGAGGGGCGCATTCAGCTCGCGGAGGGTCGCAAGGCATGTTGACACTCGGAGGGAGCGCATACATCGCCCGACCGCCCGACCGCGTCGTTCCACGGCAAGGTATCGCGAGGCGCGTCTCGGCTCGTCGGCCCCGCGCGGCTGAAAAGTTCAGTTCGGGAGCCTTTGGGATTCAGGCCGATGCGGCTTCTCACGAACGTGGAGCTCAACACGATAGTTTCGTGCTATCCAGGCGTGCCTTCGGACCATCCATCGCCGCGACATTGCTCGCGCCGATAATACCATCGAACATCGGGTCCGCATTCGCCGCCGGAGGAGGAGGATCGCCTGCCGCGGCAGGTATCGAAACAGTTGTCATAAAGACCGCGTCCATCACGCCGGACATGGCAGCCAACTACCTCATCGAGGTCGTCCCGGGACTCGTTAAACGCGACGACGCTCCCGCGGGACGGGCCATTGTCACGGGTGCGGGAGGTATCGCACTAGAGCTCAGGGGCGGTGGCGATGAGGGCGATGAGGGCGATGCTGATGGGTCTTCCTCGTCAGTGAAGCTGCCTTCCGAGTCTCGAGACCCCCCAAAGCTCGCCGCGATATTCGTCGGCACCGACAACCCCGCCAAGGCCAGGAATACCGCCCTGAGGAATGGCGCCGCGCCCCAGAAGGATGGACCGGGTTCGGGCGAGAGGTGCAGCGGCGACGCCTACGCGGGATGCGTCGCTAACCTTGTAGGCTTCCCGTTGGTATTTGTCAAGACGAGGTCAGCCAAACCGGCCGTCGTGAGAATAGCAGTGAGCGGTGCCCTGGACCCCGACGCGGTGGTGGACGCCCTCGGAGGAGATGCAAGTGGCCTGACGATCGATTCCGCGGGGAAGGGTCAGGTAGGGGTGGTGGAGAAAGCGGCGGAGGATCCACCGCTGCAGGGAAGGGGGGTGGTACTGACGCCAGCCGGAGGCGGCGCTGGAGGCTTGGAGCTGAGAGCGGGTGACCGTGGGAGCGCCGCTTGGAGGGTGCTTGGGGTTGTAGGGACGGGGGGTAAGGTGTTCGTGCCGCCGTGAACGATCGCACGCGGTCGAATGAGCTAGTTTCATCGTGTCATGTCGATGAGCGTCGACTCGTGTTCCCCACGATAAAAGTGTTCTGTGACCCAAAACGCCAATATCATATCCTTTGTTCGTGATCGCGAGGATCCATGTTTTGCAGCCGTTGATTCGCTCACGAGTTGACTGGGCCGCGGGACAATTAATGCACTTCTGGGCACGCGGTTATCCGCGAAGTCGCAAGAGGTCAAGGGCGAAGTCACCATGCCCAGGCACAGACCGGTCTCCGGTGTGCCACAGGAGGACGGCGAGTGATGGGAAGCGCCTCCTTAACGCGCGCAAGGTGAGACCCGACCGAGATCTGGCAGCCACGCCGTAAAACATAATTATTTCCCAAGATCTCCCCAGCAGCCAGCCCTAACCTCCCTGTTATCCCGTTTCCCCTCAGCGCCGCGTCTTCGTACGCGTAAATCCATACGTCGCGTTCGCGCGTACGTCAGCTAGGCGAGCTCGTCACGATTTCCACGCTCTGCCCAATGCCTTTGCATTTCCGCCACGCACGAGAATTATCTTCCGGCCACCGGCCAATTTCTTGGGTTTGCAAGTTCTGTTCGACGACCCAACTTTCTCGGAAACGACCAAAGACCACGCCTCGCGCGTTGGCATCACCTTCATGCTCGCTCAGGAGCTCAGGATTCAGTAAGACCCCGGGCCGCCCGTAAGTCCCGAGGGCAACCACACGTCGGAAATGTGAAAAGGAAAAGACCCCTCAGGGGGCACCACAGTGGCGTAAGAGGCTTCTTTTCGTTTCCCCGCCACGCTGGTTTTGTTCTCAGGTGCACAGAGGAGTTCATCCGCAAAACTACGAGTCCACCGCAGAAATGCGTAAGTCCAGAATACCGTGTTCCGCCTCATGATGTGTCACCCAGGTGCAAGTAAAACGTATCATTTGATTGACCCACTGGGCAAGAAGAAAGAGTGGAGAGTCGCGGAGAGGTTATTCTTTGTCCTGGCACAAATCACCCCACGCTCTGCGCTTTCGCCCAGCAATCTGTTGCCTTGCCTTTGATCATCGCTTCACCGTCACGAGCCGTAGCTGCATATTGCACACACGCGCGTCATGCCTTTCGAGTCTTTGATCTCTCAGGAACACATATCAATCGCTTCACTGCCACACTGATGATTTACTTGGTATAACGTTCAAGCGTCCGAAATCCGGCGTCCTTGCTGCAGTAGAGTATTCCCGCACGCAATCCTATGCCCATTGATTCTTCGATTCGCGCGGTAATTCTGCATGTTTGAGTCGCCAGTTTGCTCACTTTGGTTCGCTTGGAACTGTGTGGTTTGTTTGGGTCGCGTACTCTTCCCAGGATGATTTAGGTTTCTCCTTCGTGGCGGGTCACCAGTAGGTCAGATTTGCTCTTTCCGACTAGTTTGCTTTGGGACCAGGTTTTCGTTTGCCATCCCCTTGAAAGCTCCAGATCTTCCTTTATGTTTTGGGGTTCTGTTTCCAGCCTTAGTGCTTCCGCCGCGGGTCGCTGTTTGTTTGTTTCACCGCTTCGCCTTCCGGTTCGTTCTTCTTCATTTTATGTTGCGGCTCAAGTTGTTGTACAGTGTTTCATCGATCGATCACGCGGCGTTCCAGTTGTTCACTTTCACAGCGTAACAATTCATTTGCTTCATCGCTTTGTCTCATCGCACATTCGTTCTGCCTATCATTCCATCACACCGCATCGCCGAGTGTTTGAGCACTAGAAGTCTTTTACGAGTGGAAACGTTTGTCATGTTCTTCGCTGCCGAGCAGAGTAAGATGTGAATTGTTTCTTCAAAGATTAGCTTCTTGTTGCTAGGGGTGGGTTAGAGTTTGTTGTGTTGGCTCTAAGTGGATTGGTTATCCTGGAGGATGGTTGAGAGGTTGGACTTTGGACTTTTTTTGGCTTGCTGATCTCTCTTTCAGGGATTTTTTCATCTCCCCCGATGATGGCGCGCGCTTTTTGCCGTGCCGGAGGGCGTCTCAAAGATGTGCCCCTTGACCGGGGACGAAGGGGTTTGAAGCCCCATTGAGAGTATACACGGGGAGAAACTTATTACCTTGCTTTCTTTGTGATCAACAATATTATTGTCTAAACGCGTATTTCTCGAACTTGGGCGTATCCGTAATATTTACGCCACGCGAAACAATCAATCCGAGCCACCCTCCTTCAACGCAGCCACCGCGTCCTCTTCACTTTCCCACTCCTTATCGGCCTCGTCCAACCACCTGAGACCCGCCAAGGGCATCAGGCTGCTTAAGTTGCATATCAGAACCAGCCAGAACAGGTTTGTGAAATCCTCAGCCGTGACGCCCAGGTAGCTGGTCAGCGCGGCGCCGAGCGCCCCCGACGCCGCGCCGCCTGCGTTGAACACCGACATGAGCGCGGCAAACAGTGTCGCCTCAACGCCTTCGGGGCATATCTTGGCTGCGAGCACGAGAACGGGCAAAAATGATACCTCGCCGAGCACGGTGAGCACCACCGTGTCGCCCAACGAGAAGAACTGGTCGCTGATCCCGATTTCCCGGTTGTAACCGGTGACCAGCATCAGCTGCGTGAGACCGAGCGCGGTGCCAACCACGGCGGACCAGAAGAACATCTTTTTCAGTGGTACCTTCTTGAGGTACCCGTTGTACACACCCACGCCCACCAGCGCGGCGACCGACCTGGCCAGCGCCACCCGACCCAGGAACTCTGGCGTGAACCCGAGCTCGTTTGTGGTGAAGTAGAACATGGCGGTGCCCGGGTTGGGCGTTGCCTGCCACAAGAACACGAACGCGGTCGGCGCCCATATCCTCCTCTGCTTTCCCACGGCCCACAGCTTCTTCCCCAGCTCCACCAGCTGATCCCCCACCTTCTCCCCGTCCCGCGCCTCGGCATCCGCCGTCTCCACCTTGAGGGCTCGTTTTTTCTCGTCGACGGGATCCTCGCGCACCAGCAGCGCCGCGCACGCGATGAGCAAAGGAAACAGGGCGGACACCCCGAACACGTATTTCGTGCCGTAAGTCTCGATGAGAGATCCGGAAAAGTACGACGAGGCGATGCCTCCGATGGCCACCGAGCCCCAGCACAAGCTCTGGAGGGACCCAGAGAGCGCTTGCGACTCGCCGCGAGCCCTCGCGACCACGATGCTGTCTATGACGACATCGCTGAACGCGGTGGAAAGGGAACCGAAGGTGAAGGCCAGCACCGCGCCGGGAACGTCGTTCACCACCGTGCACAGGGAGAAACCCGCACCCGCGCCCAAGAACCCGCACGCGGCGAGGTAGCTCTTGCGCTTGTACCCCGCGAGCGGCACCGAGTCGCTGATGAATCCCCAAAGCGGCTTGACCAACCAGGGCACGCTGGATATGGTGAAGATGATGGACGCCTCCGCGGGAGAAAGACCGAGCTCATCCTTCACGAAGTAGTCCTTGGCGAGCCTAGACAGTCCGAGGATGCCCTGCACGAAGTACACCAACACGATAGCCGAGACCTCCGGGGTGAGAGGCACCCCTGCGAGTGAGATGCCCGCGAGTCCGTCGCCTTTATCAGCCCTGGCCGTAGGCAGCGCGGCCTCACTGCTCTCCACCTCGACCTCGAGCGATTCACGCTCGCGAGGAGCCGCCAGGGGTCGAGACGTCTTCCCGGGCGGGCGTCGTCGCGGCATCCTCGCCGTGCGCTGCGAAACGACGTGGAAGGCTGAGCGACGTGGGCGCACGGGTGACGGTAACGTCGTCGCACGCCTACCCAGCGAGGTGATGCGCGCCCTCGCGGGCGTCACCGCCACCTTACCGATCACAGACGACATCCCGATACGCCGCGCAACCCCTCCTGCGCGTGCCAACTGTGGAAAGGGGAGGCACAGGGGTGCCTTTTCGCGTGAAACGAAACCAGACAGACTGAGTTGTTAGAGTTAGGGTTGATTCACTTTTCCGGGCGCGAGCAGGACCCAGGAGGTCGGCGCCCGTAGTCGCGGCGATGAGTTTTGCCATTCACAAGCAGGTCCACCCGCCCACTGGCGTGGACCACGCGGTCGCTGCGTATTTCACCCACCCCATCGGTGACGGCGGTCCCCCGAACCTGGTGGTGATGCAGGCGAACCATCTCACGGTGTTTGCAATCCGACGCGATCCCTCGGCGGACGCTTCGGGCGACGCCGCGCTTGGCGCCAAGGCTGTGGCGATGGCCAAGAAGAAGAAAGCCGCGAGCGCCGATGGGGACGACGACGACGACGAGTCCGACGACTCGCAGATGTCCCTCGAGGTCGTCGCCGAGTTCGACCTCAACGGCACCGTCGGATCCATCGCGGTCATGCGCAGGCGATCCGGGGCGCCGAGGAACCAGAGGGACGCGCTGCTCATCGCCGTTCGCGAGAGCAAGCTCAGCGTGATCGAGTGGGACCCGAGCGAGATGACCGTCGTGCCGTCGTCCCTGCACTCGTGGGAGACCCCGGTGGGCACCGGCGGCGTCCCATCCGCGCTTCGCGTCGCGCCCGTGCCCCCCCTCGCCATCGCCGACCCGGAGGGAAGGTGCGCGGCGGTGCTGCTCAGAGCGGAGGGTCGATCCAGGCTGGCGCTGTGCCCCGCGGTGGACGCGGACGCGGACGGGGACGGGGCGAACGACGACGGGGACCGGAGGGGGCAAGGGCCCGCGGCGAGCGTGAGGAAATCGTTCGTCGTGGACCTCGTCGCCGATCTCGCGACGAGCGGCGTGAGGGACGCGGCGTTCCTCCACGGATACGGCGAACCCGTGGTTCTCCTGCTTCACGAACGCGAGCCCACGTGGGCGGCGAGGATGCCGCTGGTGAACGATACCTGCGTCCTCACCGCCGTCAGCATAAACCTCGACACCAAGAGGTGCACGGTCATCTGGCAGAGGGAAAAGCTGCCGTGCACGTGCTACAGGCTTTGCGCCATGCCGGACCCACTCGGCGGTGCCATCGTTCTGTCGAATAACTTCTTGCTGCACGAATCGCAGGAGAGTAGCAAGGCGCTCGCACTCAACCCGCTGGCGGGAGGTGTTACCTTCGACGATGCCACGAGCGCGGCGGCTGCTGCCGCCGCCGCGGCGGCGGCTCAGGCGTGCACAGCTGGCAACGCGGGATCGACCAACCCTGAGCTTGCCAACCCGCCATCGTTCGTCGCCACACGCGAGGGCACGGAGAGTGCGCTGGGCGTCTCTGTCGAGCTCGACTCCGCGCACGCGGCGGTGTTATCCGAGCGCCAGGTGCTCGTGACCACGAAGCAGGGTGCGCTGATGTTGCTCAGCCTGAGGGTGGAGGGTCGTCGGCTCGCGGCACACGGCGCGATGCACCTGCGACGCGCGGGAGGCGCGGTGCTCTCGAGCGGCATGTGCCTCATCACGAAACGACTGTTATTCCTCGGAAGCAGGGTGGGCGACTCCCTTCTCGTTTCTCTGAAAAAGAAGGAGGCTGCGCGCGCGGCGCAAATGCTTCCCGCTGCGGCGCCGAAGAAACGCAAGGCTGGCGAAGCGGAGCCTCCGAAGCCGCCACCCCCGCCGACGAAGGTTGCGACCGATCAGGACGACGAGGACGAGCTCGAGGCAATGCTCTACGGCGAAGGCGAAGGTGGAGCCGCGGGCAAGGCTGCGGATGTCGTGGCGGCGGATGCGAATGCGGTGAAGGAGGGTGAGGGCGACGGGGTTGGCGGCGTCAGCGCGGCCACCCTCAAAGCCGCGGCGAAGGCTGCGAACGCTGGACGCAAAGAGGACCCCGGGTACACGTTCACCGTGCGCGACTCCGTGCTCGGAATATCCCCAATCATCGACCTCACCGCCGGTGCATCCGCCTCTGTGCAGGGCGACACGGAGGAGCGCGCCGAGTTGGTCGCGGCGTGCGGCCACGGAAAGAACGGCGCCCTGGCTATTTTGCAGAGGGGTATCCAGCCCGAGCTCGTCACCGAGGTTGAAGCCGGCACCCTGCCCGGGCTCATGGGAACGTGGACCGTGTACCACGAGTCGCAAGATAACGAGCGCCTGCGTGAGTCCGGCGCGGCGGCGGCGGCGGCTAACGTTGATCCATTTCACTCGTACCTGGTCATCTCGCTCGAATCGACCACGATGGTTCTCGAGACGGGTGAGGAGCTGAGGGAGGTGAGCGAGGCCGTGGAACTGGTAACAGACGCGGCGACCCTCGCGGCGGGTAATATGCACGGTCGCAAGCGTATCGCACAGGTGCATAAGGGGGGTGTGAGGATATGCGAGGGCCCAGTCAAGATTCAGGACATATCCGCAGCCGAGATGCCGGCGGCTGGTGACGTAAGCCCTGACTTGGAGATCATTGCGGCTCAGGTTCTCGACCCGTACGTGCTCTGCCGGATGTCCGACGGTTCCCTTCGCGTGCTCAAGGGTGACGAGGAGAAGGGTTTGGTGGAGGCGATGTCCCCGTCTTCCTATGCAAACCTACCCACGGGCGAGTCGATCGCGGCTGCCGCGCTGGTTGACGATTCCGTTCCCGCCGCGGAGCGCCCGGGCCTCACCACGCGAGAGCCCGGTTTCCTGAGGCGCACGGCGACGAGCACGGGGGTATCGCCCGAAGACGAGGAAGGTACCGTGCTCGCGGTGACGCGCGTGGGAGGTACGCTGGAACTGTACGCGTTGCCGTCATGCGAGAGGATCTGGAGCGCCGACGGTTTATCCGAGGGCTTGAACATTCTCGCGCCGGGAGGTGCCGGCGACGATGTGGACGTCGACGGCGATGGGGAAGTTGAGCCCACGGACGATTATCCCGCGCCCGAGATCGTTGAGTTTCGCCTCGACGCGTTCCCGAGGGCGCACGAGCGACCGATGCTCACCGCGCTCAGGGGTGACGGGTCCGTGCTGGTGTATAGAGCGTTTCTGTGCCCGCCCGGCGCCGGCAACGTGGGGCACGAAGCCAAGCCCCAGCTTCGATTCTGCCGCGTCCCCATCGAGCTCGAGGGAGGCGGCGGCGGTATGGTGGATACGAAGGCCCTATCCGGATCCAGGCTCACGCGGTTCGAGCGCGTGGGTGACAGGGGTGGTATTCGCGGCGTATTCGTGTCGGGTCCCCGGCCGCTCTGGCTCCTGGTGCGGCGCAGCCGAGTGCTCGCGCTGCCCATCCGAGGTGAGGCTCAGCGCACCGTCTCCTTCACGCCTTTCCACAACGTGAACTGCTTGAACGGTTTTATGCTCGGTACCGCGGCGGGAGGTGTGAGGATTTGCCAGATCCCGGGGCGTATGCACTACGAGGCGGCGTGGCCCGTGCGCAAGCTCGCTCTTCGATGCACGCCGCATCACGTGCAGTACCTCCCGGACTTTCGTCTCTACGCGCTGTCGACCTCCGCGCCGGTCAAGTGGAAGGACCACGAGGTCAACGAGGACGACATCCACCTGTCCACGCTGATCAAGGTTCGCAAGGCGAACGCGATGGCCAAGGGCGGCGTAGAGCAAGTGTTCTCGCTCAGGCTCCTCGTCCCCGGTACGCTCGAGTGCGCGTGGCAGTACACCGTCGACCCGGGCGAGCACGTGCAGAGCATCCGCAACGTTCAGCTGCGAAACACGATGACCGGCGCGCTGCAATCGATGCTCGTCGTGGGAACCGCGCTTCCGGGCGGCGAAGACGCGCCGTGCCGCGGCCGAGTGCTCATCTTCGAGGTTGTCTGGCAGATGACGGATAGGGGCACCAAGTGGCAGGGTCAGCTCGTGTGCGTGCGGGACGCCAAGATGGCGTGCACCGCTCTGGAAGGGGTCGGCGGCCACCTCGCCGTGGCCATCGGAACTAAGCTCATTGTTCACTCATGGGACGGTCACTCTCTCATGCCCGTGGCGTTCTTCGACACCCCACTGCACACGGTCACCATGAACGTGGTCAAGAACTTCATCCTCCTCGGCGACATCCAAAAAGGGGCGTTTTTCTTCCGGTGGAAGGATACTCCAGACGAGAAACTTCTGGTGCAAATGGCGAAGGATTTTGAGGGCATGGATATCCTGGCGACGGAGTTTCTGGTGGACGGCAGCACCCTAAGCATGCTCACCACGGACATGACTGGCAACGCGTTTATATTTTCCTATGACCCCAAGTCACTCGAGAGCTGGAAGGGTCAAAAGCTGCTCACGAAGGGTGCGTTTCACGTCGGGTCGCCGGTGCACCGCATGGTCCGGTTCAGACTCAAGGCGCCCACGGCCGCGCCGGGACAAACGATCAGCCCCGCGGAGCAAAAGGCACAGGCCAACAGGCACGCGGTTTTCTTCGGGACCCTGGACGGCAGCCTGGGTATCCTGGTGCCCATCGAGGAGGCAGCGCACGCCAGCTTGCAGTCCCTGCAGAGGTATCTCACCTACGCGACACCCCACGCGGCGCTCGCCGGTCTCAACGCCAGGACGCATCGACACCCGAAGACGGTGGAAGGTAGGCCGATGAGACAACCAGCGCCGCACTCCCTGCTGGACGGTGGTTTGCTGGCAGTGTACGAACACATGCCGTGGAAGGCGCAAGCAAAGGCAGCGAAGGAGGCGGGTATGACGCGCGATGTGGCTTTGGGTCACCTGCACCAACTCTCGGCGCGCACCGCGTTCATGTGAGCTCTTGTAACACTAAATCTTATGATAATCACAACACGCTAAGATTATTGGTTCGCGAACTGCAGCCTCTTCACCGCGGGCACAGTCTCGTTGAACTCCTTGTGGCTCTTGAACGGCATTTTTGGGTATTTGCCAAAGAGCGGCGAGAAGAGGCTCTCGGGCCTCTGGATCCCGGGCACGGGCTCCATCTCGTCGTCGGACCAGTTGCCCGAGTCTGGGTACTCTTCGCGCATGCGCGCAACAAACGCCGCGTCGTCAGCTTCGTCCTCCTTCTCCATCTGTCTCTGCTCGTCGGCCTGCTTCATCAATCCCACAAGGATCTCTTGAGTGGCGTTGCTTCCGGCAGCAATATCGGTCGAGTTGACAACCCTGAGGTTTCCTTCAGCCTCGGCCGCGACGCCTTCCCTCACAGCTTCGTGGATAGCCGCGAGAGACTCGGGCGCGATCTTTCCGTCGTGACCTCGTTTCAAAGCGGCGAGAGCCTCCACGAGCTTCGGCCCAGATTCTTGCGCCATTGCGAGAAGCTCCTCAGTTTTCCACTTGCGAAGGACCTCCTCGTCCACCCTTGCCTGCCTCTGCGCCTCGAAGTAGTTCCTCACCGTGGTGTCAGCCTCGTCGTCGTAGTACCCAAACTGCTCGAGGTGGTCCTGTTGGTAGGCGAGCATGGCCCGCTCGTATTCCTCCTGGGCGATCCTCTCCTCCTCGCGCCAAGCCTCGGCCACCTGAACCTTTGCGTCCTCCTCCTCGATGAGATGCTCCCGGACCCTCTTCATGGTGAGCTCCTTCTCAAACTGTCTAGCCAACAGGAGCTCCTGCGCCGCGAGGATCTCCTCGCGCGCGTCGTCGGGGAGGGCATCGCCTTTGGCAACCTTCTTCTCCGCGCGAATCTTCTCGGCTCGGAGTCGCTTCTTCAGCTCCAGTTCCTCCTTGGCGGTCCTCGCAGATTTTTTCGGTTTGTCGACAGGAAGCGGCACGGTCGTCTTCGTCATGCTAAGGGGAACAGTCTGTTTTTTTGGCGGGCTCGGGCCAAACCTTGAGTACGGTTCAGGCGGTGATCCCCCACGCGCGGGGTTCGGTGCGGGGATGGAGTCCCACGGGTCATCCTCTGGGGACTCTGGTCGAACCGAGATCTTCACGGGGGTTCCAGATCGAGCGCGGTTGGTAGTGTCTGAGAGCTTACCGGTGCGGTAGCGCTGCACGTGTGCGGTCGCACCGGACGTTGCGTCCATTTCAGACCTCGCGCGTTCAGCCTTTCTCGCCAGCGCCTCCTTGTCCCGGTTCTCCTTGGCGGAGTCGTCGGGCGTTTCCACCGCGGGGGCTTCTACCCGGCCGAAACCTTCGCCGGGGAGAACCTTCCCGACGGTCGCCTGTCTCAACGCCCTGGACAGCTCCGAGAGCGATACGGTGGCATCGCCGGTGAGATCAAACGCGCGGAGATTGGCGACGGCGCACCTCGCGTCCATGTGGGATATACCCGCGAAGAGTTCCTTGACCAACTTGAGCAGCCTGCGAGAGTCGAGCAGGAGTGCGGACGCGTGCTTGTCATCCTCCTCCAGCAGACAAGCGTAGTAAAAAGCCGCTACGTCTCCCTTGTGAGGCCCGCTCTCTATGGCGATGGACATTCGCTGCATCACAATCCACGGTGAGGGTGCGCCGGTCCTGGGCGCGACGTCTCGGCCCCATCGTGCGCTCTCAGCGACGCACTCCTCGAAATCTCTCAGCGTCACAAACCCGTCACCATCCCTGTCGAGCATGACGCCGTAGTAGGACAGCTCCGAGCTAGTGACCCCGGGCAGGAGCGAGCCCCTGACAAGTTTGGTGAGCTCGGCCAGCGTAAGCGATCCCTTCTTGTTTGCGTCGTGCATCTTGACGAGCTTGCGAAGTGAGATTTTGTTTCGCTGCGAGTACTCCTTCATGGCGTCGAAAAGATCGGAGAGTGGGGCGTGCTTAATCAGCTTGCCTGAGGGTGCGAGCTTGCCACGCAGCGGCCCGGGCCACTTGGAAGTTCCTTCCTTGTCCGTGGTGGAACCCTCCTCGGATAGCATTGAGGTGTTGGCAGAATCTGTGTCGGTATCGTCCCATTCGTCATCTGATGATTCGTCGTCAGAGTTTTTGCCAAGATCCGCCCTCATCTCGGTCCTCCACGTCGCCGTCAGCGTGTCCATGGTCCTTCCGATCGGTGTTCGCTTCGGTTTCTTGCGCTCACCGATGGGTATGTCAGCGTCCTCGATGCGGGTGAACACCAGGCGAGTCTCGTCATCGACCAGGCAGGTCTCGTCACCGAATGGCATGGATCGGAGCCGGAAGTCCTGACCGACAGTTGGATCCATCGGAAGCATCACCGGTTCCGACTCGACGGCATCCTTTTTCGGCACCTTCCTCGCCGTGGACGCAGCCCTCGACGAACTCTTCTTAGCGCCCTCCTTCTTCGGATGCTTTCGAACCTTACCCTTGGAGTCCAAAATCTTGAGGGTGACCAGTCGCATGGCGCGGAGCATCTCGGTGTAGCTCACGCGTCCGTCGCCGTCGCCGTCGACGATTCTCATACCCGCCAGCATCAGCCGCCGTTCTTGCGCACTCGCGTCCGGCACGAGCTCCTTGATCATCTCCTTGAGCTCCGCGAAATCGAGGAAACCGCTACCATCCAGGTCGCACGCGTCGAACACGCGTCGCGGGTCAACAGAGTTTTCCTTCATAAACTGGACCACCCGCACGAGCGCGTCGGGGACATCCTTGCTCTGCGAACTCGCTCGCATGGAAACGCCCGCGCTCTTACACCGCTTCACGCACTCGATGATCTCGTCGAAGGTGACACTCTCGACCCCGTCCGCGTCCATCATTACGCGGAAGTAGGTGACATCCTCCCTGGTCGCCTCGGGTATGACCCTTCTGGCAAAGCGAGCGAGCTCCCCTTGCTCCAACCTGCCGTCGTCGTCAAAGTCGTGCTCGTCGAAGAGGCCCTTCAGTCGCACACGTTCGTGCTTTAAACGCCGGTCCAGCTCCTCGAAAAGATCCCTGGAGCTGCCCGATGTCGTCGGGACGACGTGGCCGTCCTCGTCCAGGGAACCGCGCGGCACCGGCCACTCGCCGATGAACTCGTCACAATCGCCGTACACGTCGCGAGTCTTGCGGTCAAAGAGGAGCGTCTCCCGGCCAACAGTGATCGCCTCGAGGGTCCAGTCGGGAGGTGTGAAACCAACGAGGTCGGGCTTGAATCTGGGCGCGGGCGGGGGTTCGTTCGATGTTGGCTTGGTTTCCTCCTTCGTTTCGGGGTCGGATGAGAGGAGCTCCTCGACGATATCATCCTCCACAAAGTCATCTTCGTACGAGATTTCCTTGACGATGTCAGACTTGGGAGGTGAGGCAGTGGGCTTGGGAGGAAAGGCTGACTTGGGAGAGGGGGAGTCTTCCCCCTTTGCCTGGTCCACCCGCTCGGAGAAGAGTGGGAGAGGCGCTGGCCTGGCGGCCGCGTCGATCGGTTCCCTTCCAAACTCCCCGCGGATCCTCGCAGCCTTCTCAGCCTCCCTCCTCTTGTGGTGGCCCTCGGAGACCCGGACAATCTTCACCAGCCGCAAACCCCGTAGCAGCTCCCTGTACGTCACGGTGCCGTTACCGTCCGTGTCTACCTCCCTGAACCCCGCGAGAAGGTGCCTGAGCTCGGCAGGGGTGACGTCCGGCTGGAGCTCCTTGATCATCTGACGCAGCTCGAACACCTCGAGCTCGCCACTTCCGTTCAGATCGCAAGCCTCAAAAACTTTTTTCGCGTCGGCACTGTTCTCCCTCATGAAATCTCGCAGCTTTGACATCACCGGCGCGAGCTCATCCGAGTGACGCGCCGCCTGCGCCATCAGCGTCGCGTCCAGGGACTCTCTGATTGCTTCGATGAGCCCATCGAAGCGGACGCCGCCTTCACCCTTGACGTCACACATGACGCCAAAATATCGAACCTCAGGAAGGGTCGCATCGGGAACGGCTGCCCTGATGAATCGGCCAAGCTCCTCGCCGGTGAGAATCCCGTCTTTGTTCCGGTCGTGCTCATCGAAGACGTCGCGCAGGCGCCTGCGCTCGTCTTTGAGCATGCGGTCGATCTCGTCGAATATGGCACCCGCGTCCCTCGTGCCCGTGCTTCGAACGATGCGAATCATCGGCTTGGACACGGAATCAAACATCCGATTCAGCGGGTCCGAATCCTCAACCAACTTTCCAACGCTCACCGGCCATTCACCCGAGTCGTCGTAAGCGATGTTCGAGCCGTTATAACGGTCGACGAGGTACGTCGCGCCGTCGTGCGTCAACGCGCGCTCAAGTTCCCACTCTTCCACGCCAGGTTCGGGGTACAGCGGTTTCGGGCGCCCGTCGTCTTCGTCGGCTGGGTCTTTCTTTGTCATCGCGGCGCGTTTCTTGTTCGCGCTCCTCAACTCGTCGGGCCGAGCGGACCTGAGCGCGGTGCGTGCGGTGGGCGTCGACCTCGAGGGTCGGTTAACGGGTGGAAGTGAGGAGCTCGGTGTCGCCGGTGCAGACTTCTTCGCCGTGGGAGGGGATGATTTCTTGGACGACGGCGGCGACGGCCGTTTCGACGTTTGGGGCGACGGTCGCTTGGGCACGGGCGGCGACGGCCCCGGGGGCTTGTCCGTCCTCGGCTCGGAATCGGGATCGGGCGGGGACGTCGCGGGCGTCGCGGGTTTCTCGGACGCGGGCCCGATCGAGGTGCGCCGCGCGCCGATCGAAGCAGGCGTCTTCGGCGTACCTCCCGCCAGTTTCACCAGTTTCTTCACCTTGCCCGGAGATTTGGGCGATTTGACGATTCCTCCGTGCGCACCCTGTCGCCTCTTTGCCGCCGCCGGTGTCTTGGCGGGACCCCTCGCGGGTGTCTTGGCCGCCGTCGGCCTCGGTCGCGTGGGAGCCGGCCCGTTGATTTTCTCCTCGAGCTTCTTTTCCGCCTTCCTGTCCGCGCGTTCCACAAACTCCTTGGCCGGCGGTGTGGTGCTCACCTCGCCCCAAGACATGGGCTCAACTTTCAGCTTGGCGATTTTGGCGCATCGGATCAGGTCAATATACCTCACCTTGGCCTCGCCCCTGGGGTCCATCCACGCGAGTCCCGCGGTCAATCGCCTCTTCTCCGACTCGGACACGTCGGGCGCGATCTTGTGCACCATCTGTCGAAGCTGCTCAATCTCCAGCCAGCCGCACTCCTCGACGTCGAAGCTCGCGAAGATCCTCTTCGCGGATATCATGTTGTTGAACATGTACGACTTCAGCCTGTCCAAAACCTCGGGTGTTTCCGATAGGCCGGGCGCGACAAGCGGGTGCGGCTTGCGCCTCTTCCTATCCTTACACTCCTGCATCGCCTTGACGAGACCTTCGTACGAAGCACCGGCCCACTGGACGTCGGAGAGGACAACCTCCAGGTACTTTCGCTGCGCCTTTGAAACCGCGGTTGTCCCGACGATCTCGTCGATGAACCCCGCCAGTTCCTCGTCCGACAGCCTGCCTCGCTTCCCCGCGTCGTGCGCGTCCCACACGTCCCGTAGCCGCCTCTTGTGTTTCTTCAGGAACGCGTCCATGAGGGCGACGAGGTCCACGGATGAAACCCCGGGGGCCTCGGCGTCGACGTAGGCGCCGTCGCTCGACACGATCCCCGCCGGCTCCGGCCAAACGTCCGAGGGGAGGTACGCCACGCCGGTGTCTCGGTCCACCAGGTACACCGCCCACGACCCGCCGGGTGAACCCACGATCTTCTCCTCGTGCAGCTCCCAGTCGTCGCGGAAGTACGGGCGCGCCGGGGTCGCGGGTAGGTCCGGCGGGGGCAGCGACGGCACCGAGACTCCAATCTGCGAAAGTGGCGTGGACGGCACCGACGGCGACGCCGGCGCCGGCGCCGGCGCGGCACCGGGCGATTGAGGCTCGACGGGCGATAAGGGCTTTGGAACTAGGCCCGATATCGGGGGTAGCGGCGCGCCGAGAGGTTTTAGTCCTCCCAGGGGCGCCAGCGGCGCCAGGGAACCCGCGCGTCGGCCGTGGGCAACCGGCGCTGGGCCGCCCGGCAAATCCGATGTCTCCGGCTCAGGGACCCTGGGCGACGCGAACAGGGGCGTCGACTCGCCCGACTCGCCCGGTATATCCAGATGAGGGAGACTAGGTCGTTGCTGCGGTGATGAAGGCACAGGGCTAGTGAGCTCTGGGCCAAGGCCGGGAAGAGGTTCCGGACGAAGATTTCACAACGTATCGAGAAACGGGCGGAGCACGCATCGGGCGGGTTCACGACGCGGGTCGGGGGATCGATGGGAGCCGTTCTCACCATACTCATCGTGCTAATCACCGGGCGGACGCGTCGCACGCAGGGCGCGCGGGGCCCTAGAGGCTATGCGACCTTCGCACCTCCTCCTCCGAGACTCATCAAGGTTGACCCCGACACAAACGGCTAAAATCGGGATGCGAGCGAGGTATGCGCCTTTTTTGGACATTTTGACAGGTGGTTTCCCCTAAGTGTTAGCTCGCACTAAGCCTTGTACCCGGGGAACATGTCCGCGAAACCCTCGGCGTTCATCGATTTCCACCCGTTCGGGTCGATGGGCGGGCTGTCCAGGTTGAGATGAGGCGGATTGCGCATCGCCTTGCGCACTCCAGCCACCGCCTCCGGGTTGGTGAACGGACCGTCGGGGTGCTTTCCGTCGACGTCGGTGAAGCCGAACTTATCAGCCACCTCGCGGGTCTGGATCACCTTGCCGGTGAGTTGGCTCATGTCCTCCTCGGACGCGTTCATCAGCGCGGCGACCGCGCGACCCGCGTAGGAGGGCGTGTCACCGCCCGGGAAATTGGCGTTCTCGGTGATACCAGCCTGGGGGTAGAGCGTCATGGAAAACACGCCGAACTCCCTGAGCTCGCACGCCATGTCGTGATGCATCTTGTCAAACGCAGCCTTCCCAGCGCAATAGGCCACGTCGGCGAAGTAAATGACACCTCCGGCGCTGCTGATGCCGAGGATCAAGCCGGACTTGTTCTTGACCATCACGGGTGCGACGTAGTAGCTCATGACGTACGCGAACCGGACAAAGTTGTCCACCTCGGCCTCGTACATGGACAGGGGCTTCTGCCAGAAAGTCTTGCCGAACTGCGGGGTCATGGCGACTAGGCCCTGGAACGCGGAGTTAACGAGCAGGTCGATCTTACCCTCCTTCGCGGTGACGTCTTCCACGAACGCCTTGACAGCGGCGTCGTCCTTCTGGTCCACCTGACACGGGACAACCTTCCCCTCGCTCCCGAGTTTAGCGCATTCGATCGTCGCCTGGTCGGCGAGATCCTGAAGCTTGCCAAGGTCGCGAGCAGTGGCGTAAACGGTGCACCCGTGCTCCTTCGCGAGGATGAGCGCGATGCCGCGTCCGAACCCGCGGGAGCCACCGGTAACGATGCAAACCTTACCCATCGATATCGAGGTCGGGGCGGCGTTGTTGATTGTGGCGCCCATCTCGTTATTTTCAGAGGATATTTTCGGCCCGGCTTGACTGCTGATTCCTTCGCGGGTCCTGACCAAAAAAAAAACGGCCAAGTTTCGCAGTTTGACCGCGGCCGCGGGGGTGCAGGATTTCGCCCGAGCGTTTCGGGAAATAAATCCCGCGTACCCCGGCGCCGAGACTTCACTTTGCGACGCACCACATGACCATAGAGAGGTATCGAGGCGCATCGCTCGCGACGCACGAGGGAGTTAGGTGCGACGGGTGCGGAGAGACCCCGCTGCGGGGCACGCGCCGTCGATGCCTCCTGTGCATCGACGCTGATTTTTGCGCATCCTGTTGCGAAATCCATAGGCACGATTGTTTCATCGTCATACCCAAGCCCGCGCACGCGGCTTGGTCGGAGACGCTTCAGCTCATCACGTGCTTCGCATCCCTCGCCGGTGCGGACGAGTTCCGGGGCGACGATGGGCTCAACGCGCCCCCGCCCGCCGGGCTTAACGATCGGCTCCGGGCGTTCATCGACCGAGGGGCGCACGCCATCTGTCCGCCCGGGCCCGCCCTGTGCCCCGTGGTCAACCCGGCGAGCCACCTCGAGCGACTCGCGCGGTCCAGACGTATCGCGCACGCGCGCGATGATGCACGCCGGCTGAGGGCACGGGACGCGTCGGAGGCGTCGCGAAACGAGATCCTGAACCCGCGCCTGTTCGACGTCGTGGACGAGCTCCACCCGTGGAACATGCCGAGGAATCCGGCGACGCCGGGGCGGTTCGCGTCGCAGGGACTCATCGCGTATCTACCCAGACGCCAGGGAGGCGGCGTGTGCCTGGTATCGAACGACGGATTTCCGATGGTGATGATCCAGGTGTACGCGGTGGAGGCGGAGAAGGCGGAGCGGGTGGATGCGAAGGGAGGATTCTTCGGAGACGTCGACGGCGTCGCATCCGCGCTCGCGCAGACGGAGAAAGACGGTGAATTCCGAGCGTCGTTCGCCAAGGGAGGGGTGGAAGTCAGGGCGATACTGACGAACGTGTCGAGCCTGTGCTCGGTCAGGATCGCCGCTCGTCGTTGCGACGCCCGAGGCGCGTGTGAAGAGGACGGCGCGGCGCCGGTGTTTGAGAGCGAGCTCGGACCCCTGGAGAGCGCGGAGCACGCCGCGGAGGGAACCGAGGGTCGGGCTCTGCTTCTCGGATCGACGGGGGCGTCTGATTCGTACGTGAAGTTCACCGTATCTCCCACCGAAGTTTGGAGCGCGGCACCGCTGACCAACGCCATGTGGGAGGGTTCGAGATGGCACGCGCTCGACATGTTCGTGGCCAAGCGAAGGGCACCGGATGCGCCGCGCCGGGGAAGCGATTGGCCTTGGTTCGGGGTGGGAGGCATACCCGTCATTTCTGAAACGGATAATCACGACGTCGAAGATGAGATCCACCGCATCCGTCACGTCGGGGTCATGGCCGAGCACCGCGGCCTATCCCCCGAGGAGCTCCGCCTCAAGGCTCTCACCCAACCAAACGAAAATGACCAAAACGCCGACGAGCCCAGCGCCGAGGAGCCCGCGCCGTTCGTCGCCGGCATGGCGCCCAGACCTCCGGCGTCGCCCGTCGCACCGTCCGATGAGGACGATATCATCGCTATTGTATCTTCGCGACTTAATCTCGGCCGCGTCGTCGCCGAGGCGTGTGATCCGCCTCCGGCCATCCGGCTCCCCGCGCTCCGCCGGTCGCCGAACCCCTCCGAGCGATCCGCGGTGTTGCGCCTCGCCGTCGAACCAAACTTGACTTTACCCCCGGTCGATCCCGAGTGCGTCACGAGACGAAACGCCGCCAAGTTGATCGTCGCTGCCAGGGATCGCGAGCTGGTCGATGTCTACGAACGAGCCGCGAGAGGCGCGCACCAGTCGGACGCCTGCGTGGTGTGCCTGGAATCCGAACCGGCGTGTGACTTGATCCTCCTGCCCTGCAAACACCAGTGCATGCACGCGGGGTGCATGAGCGACATGGTCCGCAGGTGTCCGCTGTGCCGCGTCAGCGTTGAATGGACCATGATACGCGATGTGGACGGCAGGATAAGCAGTCGACAGCACGGCTGGTCGTACAGAGGCCACGTCGAACGTCAACGAGTGAGGTAAAAACTTTTAGCATTGGAAATGATCTTATTGCCAGGTGTCTTATTTCTCCAGCCAGATCAGGGTTTGCCTGTACCGCATTCCGTTCAAAACCCTCACCAGCGCTCTATCACACGAATCCCCTGCCCTGCCCAGATCACACCTCCGCGCGCCCGACACCCGTATCGCGTCACCCCGCGAGACAAATGGCGTTCGGAGGTGCACCCGCGTTCGGCGCGACCCCGAACGCTAATCCCTTCGGATCCGGATCGTTCGGTGCAGCCGCCACCTCGGTACCATTCGGCGGGGTGCAGGCATCGCCGACGGGGGGGTTTCCCGGGCAAACGGGCGGGGCGCCCGGGTCGTCGTTCGGGGCGTTCGGCCGGCCCGTCAACTCCACGCCGGGTGTGTCGGGCTCCATGCAGGCTCCGGGTATG
>MDTE01118501.1_pt1 | contig 26028 bp, 31 predicted proteins | sample 811231 | NCBI WGS metagenome assembly MDTE01 (sample SAMN05326651, study PRJNA326480) | marine metagenome | isolation source: seawater | place: Indian Ocean: Red Sea | collected 2010
ACCCCCAACGGGATTCGAACCCGTGTTACCTGCGTGAAAGGCAGGCGTCCTAGGCCGCTGGACGATGGGGGCCGGACCTCGCTGAGAGCGGGGTCACGATACCAGAGGCCCTAGTGGACGCGTCACCCATCGGACGCTGCCCCAACGGCTTCTTCTAGAAGGAACCCCAACCATGCCAACAACGCACGTTGGGGAGCGTCGACCGCTTCGGGGTCGAAACCGTCCTCTTCGGAGATGTCGAGTCGCGTGCCCAGCAGTAGGCGCAACCCGTTCAATACCTGCATCCAAGCATCGAGTTGTCCGTCGTCCAGCGAGTCGGATTGTGAGGTAATCACCACGGTATCGGCGGCTTCTAGTCGGGTCCGGACAAGATCCTCGTGGACTAGGTCGGCGTAGTCAGTTTGGCGCTCACAATCGCCCACGTAGGCGATCGGGTATAGACGCGTGAGGTCAGGGTCCTCGTCGGCTGCTACGACGGAATGGAACTGTCGGGCTAATTCGGCGACTAACTCGCGTTCATCCGATTCGAGGAGCACGTGGATCCGGTCTCCATCCCGACTAAACGCCACGGCCCTTCGACGGCGGAAAATCACTTTCGGGTTCCGATCACCGGTCGTCTCGCTGAAGTGTGGCCCACAAGCCATGCTCGTGAAGTCGGAAGACATCCATCTCTGCCTTTTCGCGGGTACCACTGGATACAACGGCTCGTCCCTTGTGGTGTACGTCCAGCATCAGCCGGTCAGCCTCTGCCTTCGAGTAGCCGAAGAGTTTTTGGAAGACGAACGAAACGTACGACATGAGGTTGATCGGATCGTTCCAAACGAGCACGATCCAAGGTGACTCTGTTGACGTCTCTTCCCGACTGTCGACGTCGATGTCCGGGGTCTCAGTTATCGACAGCGCAGCGTTCACATCGGCCTCCGGGTTCCAGCAGTCGCGCAAGGACCGCGGCTGTCGGTCACTACCAGCCTCAACCTGACGACGGTCATCCAGAGGGCGGTAGCACCCGCCACATGGAGGCCAACCAACACTGCAGGGACACCTGTGAAGTACTGCGTCCAACCCACTGTTGCTTGGGCGGCCACGATGATGATCAGCCAATTCACGGCGCGGCTAAGTGTCGGGTTGCCACCATGGCGACGGGCAGAGAGAAATATGGCACCGGCGAGGAGTATCAGGACCACGACACTGGAACCATGGACCTGAGCTACCTCGCGGACAGTAAAGGGCAGTCGGGGGACCGGTTCATCGCGGCTGCCGGTATGCGGGCCCGAACCGGTGACCAGAGTTCCAGTGGCCAGGACGACCATGGCTAAGCCGCTGAGCCACCCACTGAGATGCCTCAAGATAGGCGGAGCGACAAACTTCGGGCGGTCGTGGTCGCCTGCCAGATGGTGGAGGACCACAGCGTTCCATACCAGCACCATTGATAGTGCGAAGTGTCCGAGGACTAGCCAAGGGTTCAGATGGTTGAGGACCACAATTCCGCCGAGAACTACCTGCCCGACGACACCTGCTACTAGACCCCATGACCATCGGAGAAGGTCGCGACGTTTTGGCCGGCGAGCTAAGGAACCAAGAACTGCAGCGACAACGGCTAGCGAGACAAGACCGGTGACAAGGCGATTGCCGAACTCGATCCACCCGTGGAGGTTGGCTTCGGGGATGAACTGGTCCTGCTCGCAAGTCGGCCAATCCGAACAGCCAAGACCAGATCCGGATAGGCGGACCGCGGCCCCCGAGACCACGATCCCGGTGAGGAGGAGTAGGGCGATTCCGCAGATTCGACGGTAGCCATCGGGGGTTAAAGGGAGCCAACGCTCACGCGTAACCACAGTCACGTCCGTCAGGGTACGTAGGCTCGCTCGCCATGGAACCGACGTCAGTGAATCAGGACCTTCAAATAACCGGGGACCTGCATCCAGGGCTATGCACCTGAAGGGTTCGGTAGCCGTCGTGACCGGCGCAGCCAGTGGTATTGGAGAAGCCCTAGTTGAGCGGTTTTCGGTTGAGGGGGCGGTAGCAGTGGTGGCCGCTGATCGTGACGTCGTAGGGGTGGAGGCACTCGCTGCCCGTCTAGCCGGTGGGCCCACTGTTGTCGAGGCAGTGGGCTGTGATGTGTCCGAAGAGGCGGCGGTTCGCGACCTTGTGGACGGAACGGTTGATCGGCACGGTCGGCTTGACCTAATGGTGTCGAATGCCGGCTATGTCACTGTAGGAGGCCTAGAGGCTCCTGACGAAGAACTACGCCGGATGTTCGACGTTCACGTCATGGCTCACCTATATGCCGCCCGGTACGCCATACCGCACATGGTTGCCAACGGCGGCGGTCACCTGCTCAACACCTCATCAGCAGCTGGTCTGCTGACTCAGATTGGCTCGCTTCACTACTCGATTACCAAGAACTCTGCGGTTTCGTTGGCCGAATGGATCAGCATTACCTACGGAGACCTAGGTATCGGGGTGTCGGTACTTTGTCCGCAAGCAGTGGACACAAACATCACGGCAAACAGTCCAACAGCTGAACTAATACCTGGGGCCGGGCCCTCAGGAGCAGCCTCGGTTGATGGAGTGCTTACCGCCGCCGAGTTAGCCGACACCGTGGTTGAGGCGCTGGCCGATGGACGCTTCCATGTCTTGCCGCACCCGGATGTTGCCGAGTACGTCCGTCGCAAGGGTGATGATGTCGACCGCTGGTTGGCTGGGATGCGTCGTTTCCAGCAACGGCTCTTTACCGATAGCCCAATGCCGGCCGACTGGCTACTCAGTTGACCTGTTCGCCATCGGGCAGTCTGAACGACCGCGGCTTCCTCCTAGCCTGACCGTCGATGCGCGCCGACTCTTCCCGATTCGCCGGGCCCCAAGAACAAGAAGTTGACGGAATGACCTTTTCCCGTCGCGAGAGGTTGGCGGGCTATGTGGCGCTTACCAAGCCACGAATTATTGAGCTCCTGCTCGTGACCACCGTCCCCACCATGTTCGTTGCCGAGGGAGGGGTGCCATCGGTTTGGCTGATGGTCGCCACGGTGGTGGGTGGAACGCTCGCCGCCGGTGGGGCCAACGCCGTCAACATGGTCGTGGATCGAGACATCGATGCCCTGATGGAGCGGACCATGCATCGTCCCTTGGTCCGAGGCCTGATGTCTTCTCAGGCCGCGCTGGTTTTCGCCGTGTCAATGGAGGTCGTGGCCTTTGTATGGCTCTTAGTCACTGTGAACACTCTGAGCGCCGTGCTAGCCGTCTCAGCCACCCTGTTCTATGTCTTCGTCTACACCCTCTGGTTGAAGCGGTCATCGACACAGAACATTGTGATCGGGGGAGCAGCTGGTGCCGTGCCTGTTCTTGTGGGATGGGCTGCGGTGACCGGAGAGCTCGACTGGGCGCCAGTGGTCTTGTTTCTAGTCATCTTCTTTTGGACACCGCCGCACTTCTGGGCGCTTGCCATCAAGTACCGGGACGACTACGCCGCCGCTGAGGTGCCGATGCTCCCTTCTGTGACCAGTCTTGGTGAGACCGTAAGAATGATGACCCTGTACACGGTGGTCTTGGTGGGCCTGACTCTCCTCTTCTCGCCGGTGGCCGGTATGGGCTGGGTGTATTTGGGGTCGGCTTTGGTCCTAGGTCTTGCCTTCGGGGTCCTCGTCGAGGCTGTTCGGAGGGACCCAGGCGAGCGCACTGCCATGAGGCTTTTCTCATGGTCCATCACCTATGTGACGCTTCTCTTCGCCGCCATGGTGGTGGATGTTCTCGTGTGAGGATCATGGACGTCATCACGGTGCACTCGAGTCTCAGGCTTTTCTCGTCTCAGGTCTGTCGACAGGCATCGCGCCGACTAGATTCGCCTTACGTGCGAGCGTCGGAATCACCGCTGATCCGCCTAGCCTCGTCTGGTCCGAGGGTGCTCGGATCTTTCGACGAGGGCACTGCAACCGCCCGCTGACCCGAGAAGTATCGATGACGACGACCGACACCGCCGCCTCCGATTCCGGTTCGACCGCCTTGGAGCAGGCCATCACCACTACCGACCCTCTTGTTCTGTCGCGAATCTGGGGTTTTGGGGGCATGACCGCTGTGCTGGTTGGGGCTGTGGCTAGCTTTCTCGTTGGGATAGAGCGCCTTGACCTCGCGTCGGCCAACATCTTTAGTGGCGCTGACGGGCTCTTTCAGTTCTGGTCAGCCCACCGGGTGGCCTTTGTTCTCCTCGGTGCGCTTCCTGCCCTGATGGCTTTGGCTACCACAGTGGTACCCCGCCAGTGCGGTGGTCTGCTGATCTTTCCGCGAGCTGCTGCCATGGCTTGCTGGATCTGGCTAATCGGCGCAGGCATGACAGTCGTCGGCTTTCTAGTCGACGGCGGCCTAGGTACGCCCGACGGTGGTGGTCAACGGCAGGCTACGGCACTCACGATCATGGGAATCCTGCTCGTGATCGGCGGATTGCTTCTGGCCTCGGTCTGCGTCGTGACGACCATCGTCTCCGGTCGCAGGGCGGGTATGGGTTTGCGAGACCTGCCATTCACAGCCTGGACCGTCCTGGTGGCCGCCACGGTCTGGATGGGGATGTTGCCAGTCCTTGCCGCTAACACCGTGTTGGCCTATGTGGACCTTCGAGGTCGTCCGGCTTTGCGTTTCGGTGCCGAGGACGCCATCTGGGAGCAGGTTTCATGGATGTTTACCCACCCAGCGATCTATGTACTGGCTCTTCCAGTGCTGGGCATCGCCCTTGACGTTGTCGAAGCGACCGCCCGAGTTGACCAGGCCAATCGCGATGTGATGCTGGTGGCGACGGCTGCCTTCGGCTTTCTATCGTTCGGTGCTTTTGCCCAGACCTTCTTTGATACGCCTGGAACACCGATTGCCGAGGAGGCCCTGTCGGTGGTGGCTGCCTTTGCTATCGTCCCAGTTGCTCTGGCCATCGTTGGCGGTCTGGCCGATACGTTGCGCCGCGGTGCCGCCAACCTTGGTTCCAAACCCCCGGCCGAGACTGTTTGTGCCCTGCTGGCCGCCCTGCTCGTACTGGCTGGCACCGCTGTAGGTGCCATCCGGGTTGTCGCCCCCCTGGAATTGCTAGAGACCTCGGTAACCGGAGCGCACTTCTCTCTGGTGTTGGGCGCGAGCATTTTGGGCATCGGTGCCGGTTTTTACCACTGGGGTGAGGAGATGGTCGGGCCAAAGGGTCGTCGCCCTGGCCTGTTCCTTCTCGGAGGCCTAGCTGTCGCCGGAGGAACGATCTTGGCCGGTGTGGCCGACCTATTCAGTGGCCTGCTCGACCAGTCGGACTTCACTGGCGTTGATCTTTCCACTGCCGGCAACCCGGGTTCGGGTGTCGACGGTCTAAATGTGGTCTCCATGCTGGGTTCGCTGGTCCTGCTTGGGGGTCTAGCTCTCTGGATGCTGGTCGGCAGCCTGCATACTGCTGCTAACCAGAAGGGTGCAACCTGATGGCAACCACCATCCCAGCTCCGCCGACCCGGCCGCGAACATTGGTGGTCGCGTCGGCGTTTGGCACGGGCTGCGTCATCATGTACTTCGGTTGCCTGTTCGCTTTGTACTTCTCAATCCGTGCCGACGCCATGGCCTGGGGCAGCCAGTGGTATCCCGAGGGGGCCATCCAGTTGGTGCCCGGTGGCATGAATATGGCCACCATGGCTATGTCGGCTATCACGATCGGGTGGGCAGTTCACGCCGTTCTGAACGACGACAGGATTCACGCCATACTCGCCATGGCACTGACTGCGGTGCTCGGCGTCGCCATGATCAATCAGACGGTCTTTTACTTCAAGGACATGGGACTGCCAATTGACGCCAGTGAGGCAGCGACGCTGCTTTTCACCATCGTTGGCTCGCATATGGTGATGGTGGCCGTTGGCGTGTTGTGGTTAGGCCTTCTGCTTCTTCGGGCGCTTGGAGGCCAGGACACCAGTCGACACCGCGATCTCGTGTCGGCTGCAGCCCTCTACTGGTATGCCGCGGTGGCCGTTTACTCGGTCATTTGGATCGGCATTTACATCGCCAAGTAGGCGCAGGGGAATCGACATGCTCACCACCGGGTTCAAACTCTGGTTCGGTCTCTTCCTCGCCGCTGTTTTTGCCGCAGTTTTCGCCGGATACACCTCCGGAGCTACTGAGACTGGACCGATCTCACTTGGTTGGAAGGGTGGAGTAGGCAACCATGTCTCGTACACCATTCTCGTATTTTCAGCCGGTGTGCTTGCTCTCTTCGGTCTGGTAGCTGTGGCCTTTCGCGACGCCGATGCTGAGGCACAGGCCGAGGTTCTCGGCCTTGAAGATGCACCCGAGGCACAGATCGAGGTCGGCAACTCACTATGGCCGATCTTCGGTGCTCTGGGCGTTGGCTCGATCGGCGTCGGCCTTGTTGTCCACCCAGCGATCTTCGTGATTGGTCTGTGCATCGTGGCGGCTATCGCCGTCGAGTGGACGATGACAAATTGGTCGGAGAAGGTATCCGGAGATCACGCGGTCAATACCGCTGCCCGCGAGAACTTGATGCGTCCCATCGAAATCCCAGTACTTGGAACAATCGGCGTGGGCGTTCTCGTGCTGGCCGTGTCCCGGATTCTGCTGGCCTCCTCTGTCACTGGAGCCGTCTGGGTTGCCACAGTTGTCGGCCTAGTCATCTTCGGTGCCGCCATCCTGATCAGTCAACGGCCTGAACTTCCTCGGGTGGCTGTTCGTGGGATCCTCTTTGCGGGCTGTGTAGCGATTTTGGTCCTCGGCATCGTGACAGCGGTCAGCGGTGAGCGGGAGTTCCACCACAAGGGCGGTGACGCCCACCACGACGACACCCACGTGGAGGCGGACCATTGATCCGAAAGCTCATGCGTCCTCGGCGGTTTACCGCTCTTGTCTTTGGCGGCCTAGCTGTTCTGACGGGTTGCGCCTCTGATGCACCGCTGGACACCCTGAAGCCACAGGGACCGATATCGAGAGCGATCGACGACCTGTCCGACCCGGTATTTCTGATTGCCGGCATCGTCTTCGTCATCATCTTTGGTGCCACGGCGGTCATCTGGTGGAAGTTCCGGGATGATCACAGCACCGATGAGTTCCCCGACCAGGTTCACGGGCACCTTCGGGCCGAAATCGGCTGGACCGTCGGTCCGGCGGTGCTCATGGCGCTGATTGCCGTCTTTACGCTTCTCACACACTTTGACATCAACAGTGAGGATCGTGACGACATCGTTGTCAACTTGGATGGCGAGCGCACTTCCTGGGACCCGCAGGTTGTCGTCGTCGGGCAGCAGTGGTGGTGGGAGTTCCGCTACTACTTCGATGGCCTCGAAGGTGTCGACCTCTCCGACCCGCGTCATCTGCCGCCGGCAGATATCGTTACCGCCAACCAACTAGTGATCCCGACCGGTTCGGAGGTTGGGCTGCAGGTAACCAGTCGGGACGTAATCCACAGTTTCTGGATTCCGGCTCTGAATGGCAAGCGCGACGCCGTGCCGTACCGAGTTTCGCCATGGAAGATTGAGGCGGAGACACCCGGCTTTTATTTCGGCCAATGCACAGAGTTCTGTGGCCTTAGCCACTCCCGGATGCAGATGCAGGCGGTTGCCGTGGACCCGCTTGACTTTCAGGCCTGGATTGACGAGCAGACTCAGGCGGCTACCGAACCGGTGGGCGCAGCGGCACAACGAGGCAAGGCTATTTTCGAGGGTCAGTGCGCCCGTTGCCACGTAGTTAACGGTATCAACGACGGTGGTGGAGCTGATCTTGTATCCAACGCTGCGCCGAATCTGACCCACTTCATGAGCCGAACCACATATGCCGGCGGCATATTTGATCTATATGAGCCGGACGGCTCTCTGAACCGTCCCCAACTTGAGGCTTGGCTGCGGAACGCTCCAGCCGAGAAACCGGCCTATGCCGAGGGCCGTCGGGGCATGCCGGCCATGGGCCTCAGCGAGAGTCAGATCGATGATGTAGTGGCCTACCTGCAGACCCTGGGGACCAGCCCTGCGATGGAGGTCATTGCGGCGACGGAGGTCGACCGATGATTGAGACGACGTCCCGCGCGATCGGGGTCTATACCCGACCCAAGGGAAACACCGGATGGCGCGACTGGATCACCACGGTCGACCACAAGAAGATCGGCATCCTCTACGGCGCCACAGCCATGCTCTTCTTTTTGATTGGCGGTCTAGAGGCGCTCCTGATACGACTCCAGTTGGCCACGCCCGACGGCACAGTTCTGGGAGCCGATACCTATAACCGGGTATACACCATGCATGGCGTCACCATGGTCTTCCTCGTGATCATGCCGCTCGCCGCAGCATTCGCGAACTACCTCCTGCCGCTGCAGATCGGAGCCCGCGACGTCGCCTTCCCTCGCCTCAATGCCCTGTCGTACTGGGTATTTCTGTTTGGAGGCGTCTTCCTGAACATGGCTTGGATCTTTGGCGACGCCCCTGACGGCGGGTGGTTCGCCTATGCGCCTAATACCGGGATGATCTTCTCACCGGGCAAAGGTATGGACTTCTACGCCCTTGGCCTTCAGATCACGGGTATTGCCTCGTTGGTATCGGCGATGAACCTGATCGTGACCGTGCTCAACATGCGGGCACCCGGTATGACGTTGTTCAAGATGCCGGTGTTCACCTGGATGATCCTGGTGGTTCAGTTTCTGCTCTTGTTCGCTGTGCCCGTCATTACCGTGGCGCTATTCCTGCTTTTGTTTGACCGGAACTTTGGAGCCAACTTCTTCAATCCAGAGATGGGGGCCGATCCGCTTCTGTGGCAGCACCTATTCTGGATTTTCGGACATCCTGAGGTGTACATACTGATCTTGCCGAGTTTCGGCATTATCAGCGAGGTCATCCCAACCTTCTCCCGTAAGCCGATTTTTGGATACCCGTTCATGGTCTTTTCGGGTATTGCCATCGGTTTCATGGGCTGGGGCGTGTGGGCTCACCACATGTTCGTCTCGGGAATCGGCCCGATTTCAATAGCGGCCTTCTCGGTGTCGACGATGTTCATCGCAGTGCCGACCGGCGTAAAGATCTTGAACTGGCTGGCCACGATGTGGGGTGGAAAAATTCGGTTCAACACGCCGATGCTTTTCGCTTCGGGCGTGGTGTCAATGTTCACCATCGGCGGCTTGTCCGGCGTGACCCATTCGCTCGCTCCGGCTGATACCCAGCAGACTGACACCTACTACATCGTTGCCCACTTCCACTATGTGATCTTTGGTGGCGCCCTTCTAGGCATCTTCGCAGGCTTCTACTTCTGGTGGCCCAAGGTGTTCGGTCACCTGCTGGACGAAAAGTTGGGCAAGTGGAACTTCTGGCTGATGATCGTCGGTTTCAACATGACCTTCGGTCCGATGCACATTCTTGGGCTGCAGGGCATGTCGCGTCGGATCGACACATACAGCCCCGGCTTTGGCTTTGAGTTCTGGAACATGTTCGCCACTATCGGGGCCTTCATCATCGGCCTAGGGGTGCTGGCCTTCCTCCTAAACGTTTGGATCTCTGCCCGTTCGGCCCGCGGTGCCCCGCCGGTTGGCCCTGACCCGTGGGATGCCCGCAGCCCTGAGTGGTTCACCCCGAACCCGACTCCGGTTCACAACTTCGACGAAGACATCCAGATCGAATCTCTCGACGAGTTCTGGCACCGTAAGTACGGCCTAGACGAGGATGGCCGCGTCGTCCGGGTAGCTACCGCTGAGGAAGTGTGTCAGGACGGCTCAGCGACAGATACGCACCTGCCGTCTCCGTCCTACTGGCCGATCGTTCTCGCTGCTGGCCTGCCACTCATCGGCTTCGGTCTCATGTATTCGCTGTGGTTCTGCGTACCGGGCGGAGCTCTTGTGCTGATGGCCATCTACGGCTGGGTGTTTGAACCGGCCGACGATCCGGACGGTTCGCACGATCACGGGCATGATGGCCATGGGGAAGACGACGCGGTCCTTCTAGGGGGGTCCGCCGAGAATGCAGAGGAGGCTCCCGTTGGCTGAGGCTGCTGCCGTGTCGCACGGCCACGGGACAGGCACCGGCCTGTCCAACAACAAACTCCTCATGTGGACGTTCCTAGGCTCGGAATGCCTTTTGTTCGGGGGCCTGATCTCGACCTACTTGATCTACCGCAGCCGCTTCGGTGACGGTCCGGCTCCGGGGGACATCTTCGACATCCCGTTCACGTCGGTCAGCTCGTTTGTGCTGCTGATGAGCTCTTTGACCATGGTGTTGGCCCTGTCGGCCCTGCAGCGAGGTGATATCCGCAACAACCGCATCTGGCTACTGACCACTGCCTTGCTGGGCGCTCTTTTTATCGGCGGCCAGGTTTATGAGTTCACGACCTTCCTCCGGGAGGGCTTGGGCTATACCACAAGCCCGTTCTCCTCGGCCTTCTTCACCCTGACCGGCTTCCACGGCGTGCACGTGAGCCTCGGCATAGTGATGCTCATGTCGCTGCTCATCTCCTCGTTCCGTGGCACGCTCACCAAGGAGAGGTCGGAGACGGTCGAGATCGTCGGCCTTTACTGGCACTTCGTCGATGTGGTGTGGATCTTCATCTTCACCGTCATTTACTTGGTGCCCTCACCCACCAGCTGAGTCGGGAGCCATCGACATGAGCACCGCCACCGCCGAGCACGTGGACTCGCAGGACGAGGCCCACGACCATCCGTCGGACCGGAAGTACGTCCAGATCGCCATCATCTTGGCGATCGTCACCGCCTTGGAGGTTGGTACGTACTGGATGGAAAGCGTGCCGGGCGAGGTCCTCATCCCGGTCCTGATGCTGATGATGGTTTACAAGTTCTTCTACGTGGCCGCTTGGTTTATGCACCTGAGGTTTGACAGCCCGATGTTCACGAAGTTCTTCGTGGCCGGGCTAATCCTGGCCACCATCGTCTACGGCATCATGCTTACCGTCTTCGAGTTCTGGCACAAGGGCTAGGTACGGGGCCCAGCCCCGCTGTTGAGCGTCGAAATTCCTCCCGGCACGTCGAGGACGAGTCGTGACCAAACTCCTCGCTGTTTCGCCCGACCCGTGGCGATGGCAGGCCCACCCCGAGGTCTGGTTCCTCGTCGCCGCCGTCATCGCGTTCGGCTGGTGGGCCATTCGAGTTATCGGGCCTCGGGTCGTGCCGGCTGGAGAGCCGATTACCACCTCTTTCCAGCGGAGGGTTTTTTCGGTGGCTACGGTGCTGCTGCTGGTGTCGGCCGACTGGCCGGTTCACGACATTGCCGAAGAGCACCTCTACGCGGTGCATATGGTCCAGCACCTGGTGATTACGTTCATCGTGCCACCCCTATTTCTTTTGGCCACGCCAGCTTGGCTGGCCCGCCTGCTAATTCTCGACGAAGGCCGTGGTTCGCGGATATTGCGGCGCATGGCTCACCCGGTGGTGGCTGGGGTTCTGTTCAATGGCCTTACAGCGCTGACTCACTGGAGTGGAGTCGTGCAGTGGTCGTTCGACTCGGGAGCGTTCCACTACGGCGTCCACCTGGCGCTGTTCCTGAGCGCCCTGCTGATGTGGGTGCCAGTAGCCGCTCCGTTGCCGGAACTGAGAATCTCGGTTCCGGGTCAGATGATCTACCTGTTCCTGATGTCGGTCATCCCAACTATTCCAGCGGCATGGTTGACCTTCGCCGAGGGCACCGTCTACCGGCACTACGACGACGGCTATGAGGCTTTCGGAGTGACGGTGCGGTCCGACCAGCAAGCGGCTGGCCTCATCATGAAGCTTCTCGGTGGTTTCTACCTTTGGGGGATCATCATTGTGAAGTTCATCGGGTACTCCCGGATCCACCATCGGGAGAACCAGCAGATGCGGCCTGCCGAAGGTCGGCACCTAACGCTGCGCCGGAAAACCGACGGGGCCGTCGATTCGACAGGGGACTGACGGGGCCTCCCCGCTAGGTTCGAACTGTGATTGACATCCGCCTGTTGCGTATTGAGCCCGAGGCTGTGAAGGCCGCGATTTCCCGCCGAGGAGAGGACGCATCGGTTCTCGATCGTGTAGTTCAACTTGACATCCGCCAACGATCTCTGGCCGAGGAGCGAGACCAGATCCGTAACGAGGTCAACAAGATCTCGAAGCAGGTTGGTGGTCTTCACCGTGATGGAAAAACTGACGAAGCAGCAGAGTTGCAGGTCCGGAGTCGCGAATTAGGTGTTCGCGAGGATGAACTGGCCGCTGAGGTTGACAGCTTGGCGTTTGAGATTCGAGAAATCCTTCTCCGGGTTCCAAACATGCCGGCTGACGAGACGCCGGATGGGCTTTCCGAACAAGAGAACGTGTTGGTCCGGCATGAGAACTGGAATCCCGACGCCTACGGAGAGCACCAGCGAGTGCCTCACTGGGAGGTCGGTGAGCAGTTGGGCATTCTTGACGTCGAACGAGGGACGAAGCTCTCTGGCTCAATGTTTGTTATGTACTCGGGCATGGGTGCAACGCTCTGCCGGGCACTCATCCAATACGGCCTGGACCGTAATGCCGATGCCTACCGGGAGATGCGTCCACCCACGCTTGTAAAGACGACGACCATGGTGTCAACCGGTCACCTCCCCAAGTTTGAGGAGGACGCATACCATCTCGAACGTGATGACCTTTGGGCCATACCAACGGCCGAAGTTCCGCTGACCTCGTTGCACCGCGACGAGGTGATAGACGAGGAAGACCTGCCTCTGAAACTCATGGCCCACACGTCGTGCTTTCGGCGTGAGGCTGGCTCGGCGGGTCGTGACACGCGCGGACTGCTACGGGTGCACGAATTCGACAAAGTTGAATTGTTGGCTTATGCCACCAGGGAGCAATCCCCCGAGGTGCACGCTGACATCCTGGATCGGGCTGAAGCAGCAATTACCGACCTCGGCCTGTCCTATCGAGTGCTTGACCTTTGCGCCGGCGATCTGGGCGGGTCATCGGCTCGGACTTTCGACCTTGAGGTCTACGCGCCGGGTGCCGATCAGTGGCTTGAGGTGTCCTCGGTTTCGTGGTTTAGTGATTACCAGGCCCGAAGGGCCAATGTCCGGTATCGCCCTGACGGAGAGAAGGGCACCAAGATCGTGGACACCCTGAACGGGTCAGGCCTAGCCGTGCCCCGAGTTTGGGCAGCGGTAGTGGAGACCTACCGGCAACCTGATGGAACCGTTGCCGTACCAGAAGTTTTACAGCCCTATATGCGGGGTGCCACGACCATCGGCTGAACCGGTTCCCGCCGGTTCAGCCAGCTAGGTGTAGGCCGAGGGTCGCGGCTCCGATGCCCAGAACCAGTGTGTTGACCACGTGGCCGATAGCCCGGCCGCGCCGCTTTCCCAGACGGGTGTGTGACATGTTGGCGGTGTCTGCGGCGAACCTCGAAAAGGTGGTCAGGGCCCCCAACCCCCCGGTTCCTACCGCAGTCAGCACGGCTTCACCGGTCCCAGCTAAGAGGCCGAGGGCGAGTGATCCCGTTACGTTCACGGCCATAGTGCCGACATGTCCGCTAGGCCAGCGTTCGGTGGCCAGTAGGCGAATTGCGGTCCCGGCGCCGGCGAACAGTACAAAGGCGATTGCGGTCAACACGACCTTGTCCTCGCGATGGTTTGACTGGTCCGGCGGCCGAGGCCAAAGACAGCCAGACCGCACACAACTGACAGCAGCGCGTAACCGATACCTCCCGACGTGTCGCCCGACCGGAGAGCGTTGGCTACCTCGACGGCGAATGTGGAAAAGGTGGTTAGGCCACCGCAGAAGCCCGCGCCAAGCAGCAGTCGGGTGGATGGGTTCAAGCCGCGTCCGGTCAGGACGCCGAGCAGCGCGCAACCGATCAGATTGGCTAGCAACACCGATCCGGCGATTTCACCGTTTGAGGAGGTGGTCGCTTCCACCAGCGACCATCGTGAAGCGGCACCGATTATTCCTCCGACTGAGACCAGTGCAAGGTCGCGCATGGTTGGAGTCCGGGTGAGGGCCACCTACGGACCCTATTCCTGCGCGAGTTGAATTCGCCCGTTGGTCAGTAACAGAAGAGAGTGTCGTGGTTGACTGGCATTATGGATTTGAGTGAGCTTCGGGAGGTTTACGAGACCGAAGGCTTTGACGAGGCCGACTTAGCTGGTGATCCGTATACCCAGTTTCAACGTTGGTTCGGCGAGGTCGAGGCGGCTGGCTACTGGGAGCCGAACGCAATGGTTCTAAGCACAGTCACTGCCGATGGCTGGCCATCAGCTCGCAACGTCCTTCTCAAGCACGTTGACGCCGATGGATTCGTTCTCTTCACGAACTACAACAGCGACAAGGCTCGTGAAATTGATGCTTCGGGGCGAGCCGCTCTCACCTTCAGTTGGACGGAACTACGTCGCCAGGTCCGGGTAACGGGCACGACTGAACGCCTTACAGAGTTGGAATCGGACTCCTACTGGTCGACTCGTCCGAGAGGGAGCCAGTTGGGGGCGTGGGCGTCGGACCAGAGCACAGTTGTACCCGATAGGGGAGCTCTAGAGCGGTCCTACGCCGAGGCGGAGAATCGTTGGCTAGGTCGCGACGTGGAACGTCCCGGTCACTGGGGTGGCTATCGGGTTCGGCCTGAGATGGTTGAGTTTTGGCAGGGACGCCCCGATCGGCTCCATGACCGCCTCTGCTACGGCCTAGTCGGCGAGGACTGGTCTGTAGAGCGCCGCGCTCCTTGATCAACTCCTCGGGAATGCGGCCAGTCTGGGTCTTGAAGCGCTGCCACCAGCCCATCAATGAGGACTTGTAGGTGCGCCGCTCGTGGTGTGCCGTCGCGGTCCGACCAGTCCCGGTGGTCTCGGTTCCAGCGGATGCTTGGGGGGAGTTCAACCTGCACTCCGCCGCCACCCCGGTTTACCGGGTTGTCGGGATGAAGGCCGCGCAGGGCACGGGGCATTGACTCAATGTCGTCCACCACCCGGTACTCCTCGGGCAGGATGCCGCGCAGGTGTCCGGCCACATGGTGTGCGGACGTCCGGTTGGCTCCGCCGATTAACACGGCCCAGAAGTCGTCGTGCCGGCCGTAGCCGTGGATCGATACCACGGACTTAACTCGGTCGAGGAAGGCATCGAGACGGTCGGATGTGCCGGTCGTGAACCTAGTGGACGGCAGGTGTCGCCGACACCCATCAGGCTGGATGACGGCGTAGTACGAGGAGCCAGTGTGTTCGGCCACCTCGCGGGCTACCACTTCTGTAGCTCGTTCCAGTCCCCCGCCGTGAAGGGCACAGACGCCGACGGTTGATCGGATCTCGAGTTCTTCAGTTACGCCGGGGAGAGCGAGGAGGTCGTCGAGTCGGCCGATGGGTTCAACACGACCCACTTTGCTGTCGTTTACGCCAGCCGAAACTGGTCGGTTCATTGCCGTCGACCAGTCACGGTTCCGTGAAGGATCCCGTAGGTGCACAGCGCCACGGCAAGGGTCAGAAGTACCTCCAGTGGGGTAGCCCACCGCCACGGATCGCTAAACCAGTTGCCTATCCGGGCTGGCCAGTCGAGAAGGAGTCGGCCCACTGGGATGACTACCAAGTCGCCCCGGTGAAAGAGGCCTTCGGATACAGCCCAGATGGCTGCCACTGCGAGGCTGGCCCAACGTCGGAATCGACCGTAAAGAGCAGGTCCGATGCCCCAGACGACGAGTGTGCCGATTACCAACCACAGGGTTAGTCCGAGCCGGAGCCCACCAACCTGCATTGTCCAGTTTGTGAGATGTGATTGGAGATCGGTGACAGTGTCCACGATTGGATTTGAAGCGGTTCTGGGGTCTCGAAGTAGTCGAATCTCGTACACGCCATAGACGATCAGGTAGGCACCGCCGAGTACTAGGAACAGCGTGCCGATTCGGTCGAAGTAAGGAAGGAGACGACGGAGATGTCGGCTCAGACCGCCGCGAGCCATGGCAAGCGAAAGAGTCAAAGATGTGACTACGGCAGCCATTCCGATTGCGAACGCCAAGTAGGTGGCCAAGCCATCGACGATTCCATCCCGGTCGAAGCTTCCAGCTACGTGGAGCAGGAAGATCGGGGCCGCACAACCGATAGACACCACGGCGTACGAGGCTCCAAACCCCAGAACCGACCAGAACTCCCTAGTTTGTGGCGCCCGTCCCGTTTTCAGAAACGGGAGTCGGATCTGACGTCCGGTCAGCAGAGCTAGGCCCCAGACGACGAACGTTATTCCTAGTGCAACGGTAATCCAGGGCGTACGTGATGCCACTGCCTCTTCGCTGATCGCCGTGTTGACGGCTAGGCCGAGAATCCCGAACACCAGCACAAAGGCAGTGGTAAGAGTAAAACTCACCGAAAGGCCCCGGAGCACCTGTTCAGGTCTGGCTTCGCCGTCCACGGTGTCCCGCCCCAAGAAGTAACCGAGCCAAGATGGCAGCATTGCGAAACCGCATGGGTTCACGGCTGTCACGATGCCGAGAGTGAACGGCAGTGCCAGTCCGAAGTCAATCATTGGGGACCGCCCCGAGATTCTTCTCCAATACTGAAGTCAGGGCCTCAAAGTCCATTGGACCGTGGTGGACTTGGACAACTCGGCTCGTGGTATCTACAAAGGCGGTCACTGGAAGACCGACGGCGCCCAGAGCCTCGCTGAACAGTCCGTTGGGATCTCGACCCAGAAGGTAGGTGACACCTATCTCCTTAGCGCGTACTTCCGCTCTCGTTGGTGAGTCACTGACGTTCAGCCCGATGAGGCGAACCAAGTTGCCATGAGTCTCATGGACTTTTTGCAGGTCGGGCATCTCCTGGAGGCAAGGGGTACACCAGGTGGCCCACAGGTTAACCACCAGTGGCCGTCCGTCTTCTGCCACTAAGTCAGCCAGAGTGGTCTCCGTTCCATCCCACAGTTCGAAGGAAAGAAGGGCAACGTCGTCATGGATCATCGTCCCATGGTTCGAACCGCATCCCGTGGCGTTCGTTAAGGCCATGGCGGCAAGGCCAGTGGACAGGACCAGTAAGAGGTTCTGCTTCCGGATGCTGGATGGGCGGCCGGCACCGCCGCGAAATCGACGCACGATCAGCGACGGTACCGGCACTTTGGTGGCCGCACGGACCGGGGCTCGTCAAGGCGTCACCCCGATCCGTGATTCGGCAATCTGTCGGACCCGTCCCGGGTCGGTGCGAGACGGGTTTTGGTCAGGCCGAGAGAAGCTCGCGTTGGATGCGTACCGGGATGGGTATCACGGGCAACTGGTCCTCAGGGCGCGCCACGTTGGATGGGCGGCCACGTCGACGCTTGGTGGCCAGAATGTGGCCGTTGCGAAAGAGTTGTCCCCCCCACACCCCCCAAGGTTCGCGGCGGTGGATGGCCCCCTCGAGGCACTCTTCTATCACTGGACAGTTGACACAGGTGTTTTTGGCCTGGGCAATCTCTCCTAGGTCCTCGGAGAAGAAGATGCGGGTAGGGACGCCGAGGCGTTCACATGCGGCCTGCCGCCGCCATAGCTCTCGTTCGTAGATCAGCGCCTGCATGGTCTGTCTGCTTTCTGGTTGGGGGTGGTGTGGAGTGTTGGTGGCGGTCAGCAAATCCGGGTCGAAAAACGAAGAAGGCCGCCGGATTTCTCCGGCGGCCTCGGGGGTGGATCTGCTCTCAGTCGTCTAACTGGTCGCTCCCCGGGGCCGCTGGCCGGTCTTGGTGAAACCGGTGGTCCGATGGGTGGTGGTAAACGTCGAGGGGACGTGCCACGAAACATCCGGCTTCACCGTCGCGTGGTTGGAGGACACCCTTACCGGATGCACGCGCGCTGAGAGAGCGTGCTTAGCGGCCGGGTGGCCGTCGCGTGGGCAGTGATGCTCGTTCATGTCTCGTGTCCGGTTGTTCCGATATTTTTTTCGTCGAATTTCTAGTCGGCTGGTGTCGCCTGATATCCACGATAGAGGCGCTTTGCCGGGGTTCATCCGAGTCGATCAGACGAGTCCGAGTCAAGTGAATAAATTAGGAGGTCGAATATATTGCCTGACCTGCAGTTTCGTCTCTTTTGGCTTGACCCATGATCCGCAAGTGCTCAAGGTGTGCGTATGTTTCGCTTGCTGCCATGTCACCCCATGAACGTTCCTTGAACAGGCGCTTCATGTACTCCTCGACGGTACCGCTTCCGAGGTGATCTCCAGCCTTTCGGATGGTGTCCAAACGTTCGCCGTGGTGGCCGATGATGTCGTCTACCCGTCCTGCCACATCGGTGAACGGGTGGCCGTGGGCAGGTAGTACCTGGCGGAGTCCGGGGAGCTCCTTCATCCGCTCAAGTGAGTGGAAGAAGGTCGCCAATGGGTCGTCCATGGGTCCGATTCCTCCAATGTGTGGGGTGATGGTAGGTAGCACGTGGTCGCCAGACAGCAGGATCCCGTCGGCTGGGTCGTAGAGACAAAGGTGATCGTGAGTGTGGCCAGGTGTATGGAGCGACACCCACGTGCGTCCGCCAAGTACTACCTCCTCGCCGTCGGTGACGGTGGTCGATGGGACAGGGACCCGCCAAGATCGAGATCCTCCAGTCACGTCCATTTCTGACCATTTCCGCAACTCGGCGGCTGTCGGAGCCTGACGCCTGGTGCCCCATGGGGTGGGCTGGGACATCAAACTGCGGATCCTTTCCAAGTCCTCGTCGTTGGCGAGATCCAACTCCACGCCTGCCATCTCCTCATCCAGATTTGAGTCCAACCACACTGACCGGAAATTTTCATGGGTGAGAACGAGGGTGCCGTAGTCATCGCGTAGCCGGTGGACCCCTCCGAAGTGGTCGGGGTGGCTGTGAGTGACTACTGCTGTGTGAACTCGTGAATGGTCGGCGCCGAAGTGTGCGAGGCGGTCTCCCAGAGCGGTCCAAGATTCGCGACTGGGGAGTCCAGGGTCGACGAGGGTGAAACCTTCGACATCCTCGAGCGCGTAGCAGTTGACGTGACCGAGGCCCGGCATCGAGATCGGAAGTTGGAACCTGTAGAGGCCGGTAGCCAACTCGAGGATCTCTGCAGAGGCGTCTTCCTGTTCTTGGCGAACAGCACGACCTGAATTCTTGCCGGACGGGCCTTCGGTGTTCACAGCTCGAGCCTAGGAGGGGACCCCACTCCGGCCATCCCCCAGTAGCCCTATTCCAGCGGGATGGCTGTCGGGCCTCAAACTTCCCGAAATATTTCAGCTCGGTAGTGGCGCAACTCGGCAACGGATTCGCGAATGTCGTCCATCGCCCGATGTCCACCCGCCTTTTCCGGAGCCGACTTGATGACCTCCGGATGCCAGCGTCTTGCTAATTCCTTGAGTGTCGACACGTCCACCGATCGGTAGTGGAGGAAATTCTCGAGGTCGGGAAGCCATTGGGCCAGAAAGCGCCTGTCGGTACCGATGGAGTTACCGCATAGAGGCACTACGCCGGCCTCGGGAATGTGTGCCTGCAGAAACTCAAGGGTCGCCGTTCCGGCTTCTGCCAGAGAGGTAGTGGAGGTGGCGCACGCCTCGAGCAGGCCACTTTTGGTGTGCATACGCCGAACGAAATCATCCATTCGATCCAGGACAACAGCGGGATGATGGATCACCAAGTCGGGGCCCTCGGCGACAATCTCGAGATTGTCGTCAGTTACGAGCGTGGCGATTTCGAGAATGGTGTCGACGTCAGGGTTCAAACCGGTCATCTCGAGATCCATCCATGCCAGCACGGCGCTGAGCCTATGGCCTCAAACCGACATCTCCGGTTCGACCGGACCGAGTACGGGGCTAGGGTCGCCGCCGTGCTCGAGATCCCACTTCTTCGCCTTGTCGAGGATCTGCCGTTACCGGCCTATGCTCGCGTCGGTGATGCCGGCGCCGATTTGGTGGCAGCCGAGGATGTCATTCTGAAACCTGGTGGTGGTCGTGCGCTGGTGTCGACTGGCGCCGCCATTGCCATTCCTTCCGGATATGCGGGGTTCGTCCAGCCGCGAAGCGGTCTGGCTCTCAAGCACGGCGTGACATGTCTGAACACACCCGGCCTGATTGACTCGGGCTACCGGGGTGAACTCAAGGTCCTTCTGGTCAACACCGACCCCATTGAGCCCTTCGAGGTTTTGCGCGGCGAGCGGATCGCCCAGTTGGTTATCCAGCGGGTTGAGGAGTGTCGGTTCGTCCCGGTTGATGAGTTGCCGATGTCGGAACGGGGCGATGGCGGTTTCGGCTCGACCGGACGCTGACCGAGTCGAAAGTGGGGACAATCCGTCATCTCCCTGGTCTCGATGGTGCCGACGAGGGAACCCGAGGGACGGTCGCCAATCATCGGATGCGCCAGGTCACCGAACTGGTGGCGACCAGCGGGATTTGGAATCCGGGCCTAGTTGACGAGGTCCGCGGCCTTTTCGATTCGCTGGCTTCCGAATGGACGGCGACACGGGACAACCCGAGACGAAATGCGCCACTAATCGACGCCCTTGAGCGCGGAGGGGTTGATGGTCGAATAGTGCTCGAACTGGGGGCTGGGACCTGTATTTCAGCCCGGGACTTGGTGGACCGCTTCGACACATTCGTAGCTATCGACCTGTCATGGGAGATGCTCTTGCACGCTGTTGATGGAGCACCGCCGCTCATTTGCGCCGACGGTTCATCGCTGCCGCTGGCCGAAGGGGCAATCGACGTCTTGATCTTGCAGAACATGTTCTTGTTCACCTCCGAGGTTGATCGGTGCCTCGCTGATAACGGAACTCTGGTGTGGGTGAACAGTCGTGGGCCTGAGACACCAATCCACCTTCCGACGGAGGCGGTGGTGGGTTGCCTGGAGGAGTCAACGGGCTATGGGTGGGATGCGGTGGATTCGACAGTGGGTGAGGCGACCTGGGCTGTGGTCAGTCGGGCCTGAGGTCTGCCGCATGACAGATGACCCCCTACCGACGAGGAGCGCTGATCCTCAGCGTGCGGCCGTTTCCACTGAGGTCGATCGCCACTTCGGCACTGCTGACCTGATAGTCGAGGATGACGTCAGACCCTGCAGCGTTCATTTCATGTGCCCTTTCCTGCACCGATGCAGCGAGGTCGCCGACGTCGGTTGGGTTTACGCGGTGGATGCGTAGGAGTGCGGCGAGGGCTACGCGGGGCAGGTCACCAATGGGGAGTGACGCCGGGAGCCGAAGGGTCACGGTCTCGTGATCTGCTGCCATGGGGTGAGTCTCCCATCATCGACCGACCGCTGCGCGGTCGGCTTTGACCGGTTGCCCTAAGCGTCCCGTTGGCGATCACGGGTTCTGGTCGGGCAACATCTCAATCATGTCCGTGCTAGTTGACGACGCCTTGTGGCCGTGGCGCGGGGCCCTTTGGGCACATCTTGTTAGCGACGAGAGCGTTGCGGAACTTCACGCGTTTGCTGAGCGACTAGGTCTACGACGGATGGCATTCCAAGGCGACCACTACGATGTTTCTGCTGACGTCCGGGAACGTGCATTGACTCTTGGAGCACAGGCGGTGCGAGGGCGCGAACTTGTCCGTCGGCTCCGCTCAGCGGGTTTGCGACTTGATCCGCATGATCGTCCGGGAAAATGGGTTGAAGTGTGGCGGTGCTCGCCAACTGGCTTCAAACCAGATCTGATGGTGGAGGTTCCGGCACCGTTGGATGGTGCAGTGTCGGCCGTGGACGCCGACTGGGGATCGGCGGAGGTGGTGGTATACGAACGACCAGTCGGGTCTGCTAGGGAAGTGGTGGTGGTTGTGGAGGACGCGAGCGGGGTTTTTCTGTCGGACGTGGCTCTGGACAAGGTTGAGGTGTGGCGCCACGACGACTGTCGGGTGGAGCTTCTTGTCAGGATTCCGGCGGTTATCCGGTGAGGTGTCAGATCTCATTGGAGTTGGACAGGTTCATACCGGCCTGCGTCTTGGTTGCAGGGCTTCTGGGATGCAGCGATGGCGCTGCCGAATTACCACCGGTGGTTACTGTCGAATCGTCTACGACCACTGTCGTTTCTGAAACAGAGGTGCCCACCAACGGCTGGATTCAAGTCGGCGATCGTTCGTTCGACCTGGCCTTTACCTGCTACTCACCGGGTGCTGGAGATGTGACGGCTATCGGTGTCGGCGAGCATCCTGAGAGCGGACAGCAAGTGGAGGCTCTGATCCAGGGGTTTCTCGGTCAGCCCTACGTGGGTCTGACTATCGGTGGCTCGGTGCGCTACGAGGCTTCGTTGGATGGGCCACTTGAGGTGTTTGTCCATGACGGAACAATCAGCGCCGGAGCCATCGAGTGGATAAGGGGTCTTGATTTGGAGTCTGGGGTGGGAGAGCGAATTGGCTATGGCGCCGTTTTCGTGAGTTGCGGCGAATACCTGCATGATCTACCGGAGGGGTACTGAGGTCATACAACGCATAACGGTCTCTCAGTTTGGGCATCCACCCAGTTCCTCTGCCCACGGAAGCCGTCCGGCCCACAAGCGTGTGACCTGGACTCCATTGCTGAGGAACATGACCCGGTAGGTCGCATCTTGCACGTCCTTGGGGACGTAGGCCAGCAGGTTGCCTGACCCGTCAGGCAGTGGAGTGGTGTGGATTCGGTCGGCAAACATCTCGCGAATCCGGTCCTCGGTATCCCCGATACCTGCGCCCGAACGTGTGGTGATGGTGCGGGTGTCGACATCAACCCGCTCGATGGTGCCGGCTACGACCCAGAAAGTGAGGCCGGCCTGACCCGCCTCGGGGACAACTAGGAAGCAGTGGCCTATAGGAGTGACCGGGGTGAAGCGACTACCGGCCGCTATTTGGGCGTCCTGGACCGTCATACCGAACATGACTCGGTCGATGCCGACGGTGCTGACCGACGAAGCTGCGTCCAGCGTAGGAGCGCCTAGTCCTTCGACAGGGGGAAGCGTGTCCAGCGTTTGGTAAATGACCGTGGTGGAGGCCACGGTCGTCACGGCCACCAGCGTCGGTTCTGCTTCGCCCTGTGATATCGACGTCGCGGCTTCCGGCGCCCTGGTGCTCGTCGGCAAGGATTCGTTTTTGGTGGATGGACCATCGGGCGAGGTGATCACCGGGGTGGTGGCCACCTCGGCTTCTTCGTCAACGCTGCCAAGACCGAAGTAGAGAACTGTGACCACAGTGGTAACAGCAACCGCCAGCACGAGCACGGTTCTCATGGGGTCAGGCTAGGCGGGGAAGAGTTTCCCGGTGGGGCGCGCCATCCCGTGAGTTGGAAGGGGCGACCAGCGGTTGCCTGCTGGGTGTGATGCACTCTTCCCATGCGGGTTGTCCCGATTCCTTTCGTTCTGTTGGCGCTTGTGGCGGGCGGCTGCGGAAGTACCAAAGAATCGGCTCCGTTACCGGCTACTGCTCCTCCCACGACAGTGGCGCCTACGACCACTGTTGCGATTACGACGACGACTATCCCGCCGACCACGACTACCACCACCACGACTATCCCGCCGACCACGACCACGATTACCACCACGACGGTTCCGCTAGGTCCAACTGCGGTCGAGTGCGTGGCTGACCTTCCCGTTGGTCTCAGGGTCGGTCAGGTCCTTCTACCGGTTGTCGTTCAGGCAGAGTTGGCCGTGGTTGCCGATTTGGCTGCTCGTGGGCTGGTTGCTGGCGCCGTGGTGGTCGGACCGGTCGGTGACGGCTTTGCCCCAGCGGTGGCGGCCGTCCAAGAGGTGTCGGCCACCGGACCGGTTGTGATCGCCGTCGATGAGGAAGGAGGAACCGTGCAGCGCTTCGCCTCATTGCTCGGTGAGCTACCTCCGGCCGCCGAGATGGCGACTTGGCCGGCCGAAGAAGTCCGGCAGGTAGCCACCGAGCGAGCATCAGCGCTGGCTGGATATGGCGTTACGGTGAATTTGGCGCCGGTTCTGGATGTGGGACTGTCACCAGGGATAGGGACCCGGTCTTTCTCAGAAGACCCGGTGGTGGTGGCTGGTCACGGGGTGGCTTTCGCTGAGGGCGTTTTGTCCGGGGGCCTGATCCCTGTGGCCAAGCACTTTCCGGGACATGGCCGGGCCAACACGGACAGCCATGAAGAGCTAGCTACCACACCTCCCATTGAGGATCTCCGCGAGGTTGACCTTTTACCGTTCGCCCTGATCCCCGATGGGACTGCGGTGATGGTCGGGCACCTAGACGTTCCCGGCCTGACCGAGGGGGTTCCGGCTTCTTTGTCGGCTGCCGCGGTCACCGGTCTGCTTCGTGGCGAGATGGGGTTTGACGGGGTGGTGGTGACCGACGATCTGTCCATGGGTGCCGTCGCTCAACTGGTCGACGTTCCGACGGCGTCGCGTCTGGCCCTCATTGCCGGCGCCGACCTGCTCATGGTGGGTGCCTTGGCCAACGTTGTGCCGGCCGCCTGGGGCCTAGTGGCTGCCCTTGACGACGGCTCCCTAGATAGCAGTTGGTTGGACGAGGCTGTCGAGCGTGTCCTAGCGCTACGTGGCGTCGATCCTTGCGTTCTGGTTGACGCCGGTGTGGGCCGCGTCGCTGAGGACTGAACAGTGGGTCGCCCGGGGCTCGAACCCGGCACCTTGGGATTAAAAGTCCCCTGCTCTACCCGATGAGCTAGCGACCCGGAAATGAGGATAATGCTGCAGACTTCGCTGTGGTGATGGCTCTATTCGTTTTCGGGCACAGCGACGCACCCTTTTCGCCTCAGCGGTCTTGTTGATGGTTAGACAGCGGCAGGTTGAACAGGACGCCGGAGTGCCTCGGTGATCTCTCGTACAGCAAGTACGAGAAAGAACTGCGCCACACTGAAGCCGGCAATTGTTGCGCCGCCGGCGGTGTCGTAGTGGTAACTGACCAGCAGCCCGGACACAACAGCGAGAGCACCTAGCAGGATCGACGTCATCATTATCGCTGGAACCCGCCGGGCTATCAGCAAAGCGGTCGCCGGCGGACCGACTAGCAGGCCGAAGACCAAAAGGGTGCCAATCGCCTGGAAGCTGGCCACGATGCTCAACGCCAGCAGCGTCAATAAAGCTGTCTGGGCGAGACGAGGTTTCATCCCTAAGGTCTGCGCCTTGTCCGGGTTGAACGTAAGAGCGAGGAACGGACGGTAGAGCGCGATTGTGGCGATGACAACGATGGCCGCGGCGATGACTTGAGACCGGATGTCAAGCGTTGTTACACCAAGCACGTCGCCAAAGAGCAGGGCAGTGACCTCCGTGGAGAAGGAGTTGGCCCTTGAAACGATCACGATGCCGAGTGACAACATCCCGACGAACAACAGCCCGATAGCGGTGTCGTCTCTGACATTGGTGCGGTTTGATACCACGCTTACTAGGCCGCTCATTACAGCGGCGGCTACGAAGGCACCAATAATCGGATTAAAGCTCCACAGCACTGCGAGAGCTATGCCAGGTATTACGCCATGTGCAAGAGCGTCGCCGAGAAAGGCGAGGCCACGCAGTACGACCCAGGTTCCGACGAGCGAAGTGGCCACGACGGCAACCAGGCTGCCGATGAGGGCGCGTTGCATGAAGGCAGGTTCGAATGCGTCGATTAGCCAGTCCATGTATGTCTCGCTATCAGCCACCCAGTGCAGTTGTGATGCGCGTGGCGTTGGTCCGCACCATTTCTAGGTAGTCGGAGCCGTCAGAATCCTCGTTGCCGAGCGATTCTGAGTACAACTTCACTACCTGGATTTGCCCAGTTTCGGCGGCCAGAGTCTGGGCCAACTGGTCCGACGACGACGTATCAGCGAAGATGGCAGGCACCTTTTCTTCTTTGATGGTTTTGGACAGTTTTGTCAGCTGCTGGGCGCTAGCCCCGTCCGCGGTGCTGCCTGTAGGGATAATGGTTCCGACAACTTCGAATCCGTAACGATCGGCGAAGTACCCGAATACTTGATGGTTGGTAACGAGCACCCGTCGTTCCTCTGGAACGCCTTCGACCATCGCGGCGATTTCCGCATCTAACGCCTCAAGTTTGCCGGCATAGGTATTTGTGTTTGAACGCAGGACCGCAATATCGATGCCCTCGATCGTGGCAATAAGGAAGTCGCTGATGGCCTTGACCGCAACTGCCATGCGCGCGGGATCTGTGAAGAAATGCGGGTCGACACCGTCATGGGCGTGGTCGGCGTGGTCGGCGTGGTCGGCGTGGTCGGCGTGGTCGTCGTGGTCGGCGTGGTCGGC
>MDTE01041639.1_pt1 | contig 26008 bp, 29 predicted proteins | sample 811231 | NCBI WGS metagenome assembly MDTE01 (sample SAMN05326651, study PRJNA326480) | marine metagenome | isolation source: seawater | place: Indian Ocean: Red Sea | collected 2010
AAAACCCTCGTCTTTGATTGCCTTTAATGCAATTTTCATTTCTTCAACCCAATTTATTGTTTCTGCAACTATAAAATCAACATTCGCTTCCTTTGCCCATAATACTTGCTCTTCATACATCTTTTGACATTCTTTAATTGTACTTTTATCACCAGGATCATAAATATTTGTATTTGCAACATCTCCACAAACCATTAAATTTAATTCTGGGAACTCTTTTGCAACATTGTTTGCAATTTCGAGAGCATTCTTTTGTAATGATTCTAAAAGATCTTCTTTGCCAATTATTCTTAATTTCTCTCTATGACCATAATAAGTAAAAGCTTGAACAACATCTGATCCTGCGCGAATAAATTCACGATGCAATTGTGTAACAACTTCAGGATTATCCAAAACAACCTCAGGCACAAAAGCTCCTGCTTGAAGATAACCTCTTCTTTCCATTGCAAATAGATATCCTTCAGCACATAAAACAGGTCCCTTATTTAATCGACTTACAAGATCTTCTTTCATATAATTAAAAATTAATCATATTAAAAAAAAATAAAAAAACTATTGATTAAGTGCTACCAAGAGAATTTTTTGTTAGCAATTTCAAGCCAGACTTGGTTATTAAATATTGATTCTCTAATTTGACTCCCTCATGACCCCCAACTTCTCCTACATAGCTTTCAATACATATGGTCATGTTTTCTTCAAATATTCCGCTAAAATCCCCGTTACTATAATCGTCATTTGGGTATGTTATAAAAGGCCATTCATCACACATTCCAATTCCATGAATTTGACAAGGATAATGGTTATCATAACAATTTTCAGGAAGTCGCCATGCCTTTCTAGCAAATTCTTCAAAAGTTACTCCGGGTTTAATAATTTGTTCATTATATTTTATATTATCATATGCCAAATTATGTAGTTTTTTTTGTGCATCGTTAAGTTTTCTTCCTTCAACGAATGTTCTAGAAATATCAGCGCAGTAGCCGTATGGACCAACCATATCTGTATCAAAGGCAACTAATTCACCTTTTTGAATAATTTTATTACTACACTCTTGGAACCATGGATTAGTTCTTTCCCCAGAAGAAAGTAATCTTGTTTCTATCCACTCACCACTATTCTCTATATTTGTTTTATGTAGATATGACCATAATTCCTCTTCAGTCATGCCAGCACGAAGTTTTTCGTGCATTAGTTCGATTCCTTGTTCAGCTACATTTATAGAAGCCTTCATACATATTAACTCATCTTCAGATTTTATAGATCTAGCTAATTCTAAATATGTTTGTGCATTAAAAATATTGTAATTATAATTTTCCTTTAAACAATTAATTCCAACTGGATCACAAACATCAATCGCTATATTTTTGTTTTCTGAAACATGATTTTTCATTAAATCATCTATAATTTTAGACCATTGTAAAGCATTTTGATTTACATTATTACCTGAAGAAAAATGATCCCAGGTAGTTGCCACCCTTGTTTCATCTATTGTACTAATGTCGTAGGAAATATGTTCGCAATTTGGATATTCAAATAATATAACTGGTCCGTTTGTTGCAATAAAAACATATCTAGACATTACATGCATGTTAAATATGCTCATATTTCTTGTATCGGTTGCGTAACGTATATTAATAGGATCAAATAAAATACATGCACCTATATCGTTCTTTAATAATTGATTTTTGACTCTATTTAGGCGGTACAACCTCATTTGATTTAAGTCAATTTTGTCTTCGAATAATCTTTTTTTGAATCTGTTAAAACTAGAATTAGGAATCTTACATTTCTCTCCAATTTTAGGACCAATTTTTCTTAAATTTTTTGAAAAAGAATTATTATTTCCAACCACAAATTGTTTTAACTTCAAGATATTCTTCTAAACCCCAAGTTCCTCCTTCACGACCATTGCCTGATTGTCTATAGCCACCAAAAGGAGTTCCGGCATCAGCACTTTTACCATTAATATAAACTCCACCAGATCGAAATTTTCTAGCAACCCGTCTTGCTTTTTCTTTGTCTTGAGTTTGTACATAATTACCCAAGCCGTAAGAGGTGTCGTTCGTGATATTTATAGCTTCTTCTTCAGTATCAAAAGGGATTACTGATAAAACCGGTCCAAATATTTCTTCTTTTGCAATTCTCATATTATTTGAAACATTTGCAAAAATAGTTGGTTTAATGAAATAACCTTTATTCAAACCATCTGGTCGACTTGGACCTCCTGAAACTAATGTTGCCCCTTCGTCAATACCGCTTTGAATTAATCCTTGTATTTTATCAAATTGAGTTTTGGAAACAACAGGTCCAATATGTTCGCCTTTTTTAGAAGCCAAATCAACAGTAATAGAGTTAGCTTCTTCTCCTGCTTCCTTAACTGCTCTTTCGTATATTGATCTTTCTACAAGCATACGAGTAGGAGCATCACAAGATTGACCTGAATTACTCATTACGTTCCTAATACCCTCCCTAACTGCATTAGGGTGAGAATCAGCAAAAACTATATTTCCTCCTTTGCCCCCAAGCTCTAAACATACCCTTTTAATAGTATTTGCAGAATTTTTTGTAATAAGTTTTCCTGCTCTAGTTGAGCCAGTAAATGAAACCATATCAACATCAGGATGGCCAGATATATGTGTGCCAACACCAGCACCATCACCATTGACTAAATTAAAAACTCCTGGAGGGAAACCTGCTTCATCAATCATTTCTGCAAATAACATTCCTGATAAAGGAGCAATCTCTGATGGCTTTAAAATCATTGTACAGCCAGCTGCAAAGGCAGGGATTACTTTTAACGTTATTTGATTTATTGGCCAATTCCAAGGAGTAATTAAACCACATACCCCTATTGGTTCATAAGAAATATAATTATCTGAATCTTGATTAAATGGTGACTCAAATTCAAAATCTTTTAATCTTTTTATAAAATCTTTAATATGAGAAGCTCCAGAAGAAGTTTGAGCTGAAGATGCCCAGTCAATAGGAGCCCCCATTTCAGTTGAAATAGCTTTGCTCATATCGTCCCATCTAGATTTATATATTTCGTATAATTTTTGTATAAGAGAGACTCTTTCATCCTTCGAAGTTTGGCTCCAACTTTCGAAAGCATCTTTTGCAGATTTTACAGCAAAACTAGTATCTTCTTCATATCCCAATGAAATAATAGCAAACGGTTCTTCATTTGAAGGATTTATAACTTCAAAATCATTAGGTTTTGAAGGCAATACCCATTTCCCATTTATATAAAATTTTCTTTTATCTAACATTTAAAAATATTTCCAAAAAAAATTATAATGTTGCTTTGTAAATTCTCTGGGCATTACCATTAGCGATAGATTCAGCTTCATCATCAGACATAGAGTTTAAAATTTTTCTAGTTACAGAAATCCATTCTTCAATTCCTCTAGCTAAATTTACAACTGGCCAATCACTACCCCATACAATCTTATCTGAACCAAAACAATTTATAATATGATCAACATATGGTTTGATTGTTTCAAAAGATGAAGTATCAGGTGCGCAATACGCCATAATGCCTGAAAGTTTACAATTTACATTTTCCATTTTTGATAAAGCTTCAATATCTTTTCTCCAAGGATCAAGAGCATTTCCAGCAATATCTGGAACTCCGCAATGATTTAGTACCATCATTGTGTTATCGCATGATTGTGCAAGTTCTAATGCAATATGAAGTTGCTTTGATAAAAAACACATGTCGAATGTTTTGCCTGCAGAACCAATTTTTCTTACATTCTTTCGAAAAACGTCACTTTGAGACATTTCATCAGGGCTAACATGAAGAATACGTCTATAGCCTAAAACACCTAAATTGTTGGCTGCATCTAACCAAGAATCAAAACCCTCATCTTCTTCTGGACGGATTGATGCAATAATCCCTTTTATATGACTTTCTGGATTATTCATTAATGTGTGAACATAATTGGTTTCTACTTTATAGTCTGGATCATCAACTCCAGTTTCCATAAATAGTGTTCCACCGATACCTAAACCTTCTGTAAGTTTTTTATAATCTTGAAGGGTAAAATTACTTTCAGCCAAAGGAGGAATATCTTTGGTCCAGCCATAGCTAGCTTTATCACGATATACAAGATGTTGATGCGTATCTAATAAATTTATCATATTGAATTATATATTATCTTTTCGTTAGAATAGAAGCAACTACCAAGTTAGTCTGATAATATAGAAATTTTTGATAGAATTGCATCTTTATCAACATAACATCCTTGCAACCATCGATTTCCTTTACCTTTAAATGATGAGCGTGCATGCAAGACTCTCGTATTATCAATTACAAAACTTTCTCCAGGATTAAGTTTAAATTTTATAGATAATTTAGGGTCGTAAATTATATCTGAAAATGTTCTATAAGCTGCATAAAAATCATCCATAAGTTCAAACGGAACCTCAGTTACAGGCGCAATAGAGCGTTCATTAAAACGAATTGCAATAATTTTACCCATTGGAGATAATTCAATTATGGGTCGATTTGACTTAAGGAAGATATTTTTATCTCCCTTAAATTCGAAACTAACATTATATTTCGTTAATAAATCAAAATATTTTGAATGTTTTTCTTTAAGAATTTTTGCAGCATAAAAGCCATCCGCAACAATTGATTCTCCTCCGCTAACAGAATTCTCTAAACAATATAAAATCTGAATTGTTGGAACAGGATCTCTGTATGGATTATCAGTATGTAAGTTTAAACCTAAATTAGTATATGCTAGATTTATTGCATTGATTTTTGATTTAACATCAAATAATTTTCCGTAATTTGTTTCTCGTATGTAACCAAACAAATTAGCTAGCTCTATTAAAGCTCCTCTTTTAATTTTTCCACCTTTTATCTTAGCAAAACCGTAAACATAAACAGATTTTAAACACTTAAGAAATAAATTTTTATTTTTAGTAATTGAAGAATAATTAAAAGTGGGAATTTTTTTTATAGTATTTTGATTCCAAATTTTTAAGTCAGAATCAATACAGCCGTTATCTTTATTTTTTTTATTATCATAGGCATATGACTCTAACCAATTCAAAGAAAAAAAAATTTCTTTTTTTTCAGGTAAAAATTTTACAGCAATTTGCTTTCTTTTTTTGTCAAAATAAACAGAATCAATAGAAATATTTTTTGGCAAATTATTTAAAGAAATTATTTTTTGACCATTGTTAGGATTTCTAGTTTCAGGATCTAAAGAATTATCCCTAAGCCAGCTTGAATGATAACGAATTTTGCCACCATCTTTTAGATTTAACAAAATTGCTTTACCAGAATCAATAATTTCAACAGATTTTAAAGACTGCATAATATTTATTATTTAATATATTAGTGACAAATATTATTTCAAATATAAAATACTATAAACTAAATATGGCTGATAAAAGCGCATTAATAAAAAGAGCAAGTTGCCTCTGTGGAGGTATTAAAATTAGAATAAAGGGAAAATTGCGTCACGTAAGCAATTGTCATTGTTCGCAATGCATGAAAACCCACGGAAATTATGGATCATATACGCAATGTGTAGAAAATAATTTAACTTTTATAAGTAAAAAAACTTTAAAATGGTACAAATCTTCAAATTTCGCAAAAAGAGGTTTTTGCTCAAAATGTGGAGCGAGTATATTTTACAAGAAAAATAAAAGTCTTAATATAAGTATTGCTGCTGGAATGTTTAATAAACCGACTAATTTAAAAACATATTCAAATATATTCACACAAGGAAAATTAGATTATTATAAATTAGACACAAGATTAAAAAATTTTGCAAAGTATTCTAAGTAAAATAAGTTTAAATCATATGAATTACATTGAAGAAATAATTAACCTGAAATTGCATCCAATAAATTCTTCACAAAAATATATTGATAATTGTAGAAAGCAATTGTTAAAAAATTCAGTTTTGCAATTAAATAATTTTTTATTACCTCAATCTTTAAAAAATATTCAAAAAGAAGCTCATTCTCTTTATCCACAAGCTTATTATTGTTCTCAAAATCATACAGTTTTGCTGAACAAAAAAAATAAAAAATTGAAAAATGACGATCCTTGTAATTTAGAAGTAAAAAGTGACAAAGGTTGTGTTCCTCATGATTTAATCCCAGATAAATCTAATTTATGTAAATTGTATAGTTCAGATATATTTAAAATTTTTTTACAAAAAGTTTTAGGTGTGAAAAAAATATACCCATATAAAGATTTGTTATCTTCAATTAATTACAACTACTATGAAAAAAATCAACAATTAGGATGGCACTTTGATAATGCTTCTTTTGCAATTACTTTAATGATTCAATCCCCAGACTCAGGAGGTATTTTTCAATATGTAAATGAAGGAAGAGATTATGAAAAAAATTTTATTGATAAAAATATCTTTAATTTAATCTTAAATAATAATTATCCTGTTAATCAATTATCTGTTCAAGAAGGAACTCTAATTTTATTTTATGGAAGAAATTATTTACATCGTGTAACACCAGTAACCTCAAAAAAATGTAGGATATTAGTCACTTTAAATTATAATTTAGAAGAAGGAATTGAGCTTTCAGAAAATGCTCGATTAACTTTCTTCGGAAGAATATAAATAATATTTATATAAATAAGGAGATTGTATGGATGACAAACTATTTGAAAAAGGCCTAGAAAAAAGAAAGGCTACTTTAGGTGCTGAATACGTAGAAAAAAATTTAGCTAATGCTGATGAATTTTCCCGCCCTTTCCAAGAAGCTATGACTGCTTGGTGTTGGGGCTTTGGTTGGGGAGATGAAACTATTGATCCAAAAACAAGATCAATGATGAATCTCTCTATGATTGGAGCACTTGGAAAAATGAATGAATGGGAAATACATTGTCGTGGTGCTATTACTAATGGAGTAACAAAAGAAGAAATTCGATCTATTATACATGTTATTGCGATATATTGCGGGGTGCCTCAATCTTTAGAATGCTTTAAAGTTGCAAGAAAAGTTTTAGAAGAAAAAAAAATGCTTTGATTAAGTGATTATCCTAAATGACTATAATTATAAATAGTGTATATAAAATATAAGATTAAAAAAACAACTCCACTAGTTCTTCCTAAATGAAATGGTTTTATATTCAGTATTGAAAAACCAAACCTAACTTTATAAACAAACAAAAAAGTAACAAGCGTCATTAAAATTATATTTATTAATAATATATTTGAACCAATAAGTAAGGTTTGTGGCTTTAAAAAAAGTATTAAAGCAAAGATGCCAACAATATTATAAATATTTGATCCCAATATTGTTCCTACTGCAATATTAGATTGTTTTCTTAAAGCTGCAACAAGTCCTGTTGCCAATTCTGGTAAGGAAGTTCCAAAAGCAACCAAAGTTAAACCAATGATCGTATCAGATATGTTAAAATAAAAAGCTAATTCTTTTGATCCTAAGATAAAATATTTTGAACCATAATATAAAAAAATTAAACCAATAAACAATAATATATATGAAAAAAAATGAGAATATTGTGTTGAAACTTTCTCATCATTTTGATTTTCTAGTTCTATTTTATATTGGAAAAATAAGAAAAAAATAAAAATTGATATTAAAATACATGCAAAAATTAAAGAATAATTATTTTGCAAATAAAATACAATATAAAAAATAACAACTGCTACGATAGTAAAAATCATCACCATGATGGTTTGATTCTTTTGTCCCTTTTTTTCAGAAAAAATAATTGGTTGTAAAATTGAAACTACACCTAGTATTAAAAGTATATTCGCTATATTTGATCCGATAATATTTCCTAAGGCGATTTCTATACTATTTACAACACTCAAAGCTTGTATAGTTGCAGCCAACTCAGGAAGGCTAGTTCCAAGCGCAACAAGAGTAAATCCTACAAAATAACCACTTACTTTATAAATATTTGCTAAATTAACTGCGCTTCTGACAATTATTTCAGCTCCAATTCCTAAGGCTATAATGCCTCCTATTATTGATAACAAAATTATATACACCAAAAAGTAATTACCTTATTCAATAAATCTTATAAATTAATGAGTGATTTTGACTATATAATTATTGGAGCTGGATCTGCTGGTTGTGTACTAGCAAACCGTTTATCAGCTAATAATCAAAACAAAATTCTTCTTTTAGAGGCTGGTGGGAAAGATAATTATCCCTGGATACATATACCGGTAGGATACCTTAAAACCATGCATAATCCTAAAGTTGACTGGTGTTTCAAGGTTAAAAGTGGTCCAGGACTTGGTAATAGAATAATGAGTTATCCTCGAGGTAAAGTATTAGGGGGTAGTTCTTCAATCAATGGTCTACTTTATATTAGAGGACAATCTAATGATTATAATTATTGGCGTCAATTAGGTAATACAGGATGGAGTTGGAATGACGTACTTCCTTACTTCAAAAAATCTGAGAATTTTGAATACGGTGAAAATGACTTTCATGGAGCTAAAGGACCTCTTTCAGTTAGTAATCAGCGAGTTAAACTTAAATTACTTGATACATTTATTAAAGCTGCTGGAGAGTTTGGAATTCCACATACTTCAGATTTTAATACAGGTATAAATGAGGGTTGCGGTTATTTTCAAGTTACTGAAAAAAATGGACTTAGATGTAGTACTGCAGTAGGCTATCTTAATCCTGTTAAGAAAAGAAGTAATTTATCTATTGAGATCAAAGCACATATAAAAAGAATTTTATTTGATGGAACTAAAGCTATTGGTGTAGAGTTTTGGCAAAATGACAAAATCAAAACTATCAAATGTAATAAGGAAATTATTCTTTCTGCTGGTGCAATTAGTTCTCCTCACATTCTGCAAGCTTCAGGAGTTGGTCCTGCTGAATTATTAAAATCGAATGGATTAAAAGTAATAAAAAATTTAGAAGGAGTTGGAGAAAATTTACATGATCATCTTATGCTGCGTCCAGTCTATACTGTTAAAAATATTTATACTCTTAATCAGATGTATTATAGTTATTATAGAAAGTTTTTAGTTGGATTAGAATATGTTTTTTTACGATCTGGCCCCATGACTATGGGGGCTTCTCAATTATGTGGATTTGCTAAAAGTGATCCTTCTCTAGAAACCCCAGATCTACAGTTTCATGTTGCTCCAATGAGTACAGACAAATTAGGTGGAGCTGCCTTGCACAAGTTTCCTGCTTTTACTCCTACAGTCTCAAATGTAAGGCCTACTAGTAGAGGTTATGTTCGTATAGAAAGTAATGATACTAGAAACTATCCTGAAATAAACTTAAATTATCTTTCAACTGAAAAAGATAGAAAAATTGCAGTAAATTCCATAAAATTAACTAGAGAGATAGTTTTAAAGTCAAAAGCTTTTAAGCCATATTATCCAGAAGAAATGCGCCCAGGCATAAATTTAAGTGATAAAGAAATCATAGAAGAAATATCAAAGTTTGCTAATACTCTATTTCATCCAGTTGGTACATGCAAAATGGGAAATGATAAAATGTCAGTTGTTAATGAAAGGTTAAGTGCTCACGGTTTAGAAGGTTTAAGAGTTATAGATGCGTCAATAATGCCCCATATCACTTCTGGAAACACTAATGCTCCAACTATAATGATTGCTGAAAAAGGCGCTGATATGATTCTAGCTGATCAAAAAAATTAATTTTGCATATCTGAAGAATTTATTCCTGCAACTTCAACAGGTTTTTTCATTGCATCTCTTCTAAAAGGTTCTCCCAATTCTTGATTTAAAATTACTTCAATAAATGTTGTAATACCATTCTTTTGTTCTTCACAGCTAGTTTTAATAGCATTAGTTAATTCTTCAGGAGTTTTAACTAAAATACCTTTGGATCCACATGCATCAGCTATCTTAGCATAACTCAAATCAGGATCCAATTCTGTACCAACAAAATTATTGTCATACCATAAAATAGAGTTTCTTTTTTCAGCACCCCACTGAAAATTCCTAAAAATAACCATTGTTATGTTTGGCCATTCCTTTCTATTGCATGAGGTCATTTCGCTCATACTTATTCCAAATGCTCCATCCCCTGCAAAACCAACAACAGGTGTTTCTGGGCAACCAATTTTAGCACCCAAAATTGAAGGAAAACCATAACCACAAGGTCCAAATAATCCAGGAGCTAAATACTTCCTGCCTTTTTCAAAAGTTGGATAAGCATTGCCAATTGCACAATTATTCCCAATATCGCTTGATATAATAGCTTCTTTTGGAAGACCTGCTTGAATAGCTCTCCATGCCATTCGTGGTGACATTCTATCAGGATCTCTTTGTCTAGAATCTTTATTCCATGTTGTACCTGGGTCGTCTTCTTCATGATCTAAACTAGTTAATGTTTGAAGCCATGCAGATTTTTTTTGATGAATAAATGCTTTTCTTTCTTCTCTGTTTATATTTCCAGCTGAAGAAGATAATTCTGATAATATTTGTTGAGCAACAAGTTTTGCATCTCCACAAATTCCCACACTAATTCTTTTTGCTAATCCAATACGATCAGAATTAATATCTACTTGAATAACACTAGCTTTTTTTGGCCAATAATCAATTCCGTAACCAGGAAGGGTTGAAAATGGATTCAATCTCGTTCCTAAAGCTAAAACAACATCAGCTTTGGATATAATTTCCATTGCTGCTTTAGATCCATTATAACCTAATGGACCTACTGCAAGAGGGTGGCTTCCAGGAAAACTATCATTGTGTTGATATCCACAAGCAACAGGAGCATCTAATTTTTCTGCTAGAAATTTGCAATCATTGATTGCATCAGCTAAAATTACACCAGCTCCAGATAAAATTACTGGAAATTTTGCATCAGATAATAGTGAAGCTGCTTTCTTAATAGCTTTTTTTCCACCTGCAGATCTTTCTACTCTTATTATTGGAGGTAACTCAATATCAATTACTTGAGTCCATAAATCTCTTGGAACATTAATTTGTGCTGGAGCAGATCCACGAATAGCCTTTTCAATAACTCTGTTTAATACTTCAGCCATACGAGATGCATCTCTTACCTCTTCTTGATAACATACCATATCTTTAAATAAATTCATTTGTTCAACTTCTTGAAAACCACCTTGACCTATTGTTTTATTTGCGGCTTGAGGAGTTACAAGCAGCATAGGAGTATGATTCCAATAAGCAGTTTTAATTGGAGTAACAAATCCTGTTACGCCTGGACCGTTTTGAGCAATACACATTGCAATTTTTCCTGTAGCTCTTGTATAACCATCGCATACCAAGCCTCCATTTGATTCATGGGCAACATCCCAAAAAGTAATACCGGCTTTTGGAAATAAATCAGAGATTGGCATAAATGCTGACCCGATAATTCCAAAAGCATGCTCTATTCCATGCATTTGAAGCACTTTTACAAAAGCTTCTTCTGTAGTCATTTTAGCCATTTTTATTCTCCTAACTTTAATTAAATACAATATTATGATTTATATTTTTTTAATCTATTTAATTTAAATTTTGAATTATAATATAAATCCTAGATAATACAGTGTAAAATGGAAAATAATTTAAAAGGACAAGAAATTATAAAATTTGTTTCTAAAAACCTTCCTCACAAATCTGGAGTTTATCAAATGGAGAGTGAAAACGGGGAAATTCTGTATATTGGCAAAGCAAAAAACCTAGCAAAAAGGGTAAGTAACTATACGTCACTAAAAAATTTAACAAGAAGATTGCAGCGTATGGTTAGTATGACAAAAAAAATGAACTTTACCGTTACCAATACAGAAATAGAAGCGTTATTACTTGAGTGTAATTTAATAAAGAGACACAAACCAAGATTTAATATTATTTTAAGAGATGATAAATCATTTCCTTATATTTTGATTAATAAAGAATACGAATTCCCTCGTATATTAAAATATAGAGGTTCAAAAAAAATTAAAGGAGATTATTATGGGCCTTTTGTATCACCCTCAGTAGCTAATTATACATTAATTTCACTTCAAAAAGCTTTTCTATTAAGAAGTTGCTCAGAAAATGTTTTTAAGAATAGAAAAAGGCCTTGCTTATTATATCATATTAAAAGGTGTAGCGCTCCATGTGTCGGTTACATTTCTAAATTAACTTATGATGAGAGTATTAAAGATGCAAAAAAATTTTTAAATGGAACAACTAAAAGAATAGAATCCAAACTCAAAAATTTAATGAATAAAGCAAGTAAAAATGAAATGTATGAGGAAGCAGGTCGATTAAGAGATCGTATCAAATCAATAAATCAAATACAAAAATATCAATCAGTATATATAAAAGACATGCGAAATATTGATATTTTTGCAATTGAAATAATTAGTGGAAAAAGTTGTGTCTATGGAATGTTTTATAGAAACGGAAGCAACTATGGAAATAAGTCTTTTTTTCCATTACATGATATAAATTCTACTAAAGAAGAAATTCTGGAGTCTTTTTTATACCAATTTTATGCAAATAAAGAATCCCCTCCTAAAATACTTATAAATATTAAATTAAAGAATAATAAAGAAATAGAAAAATTATTTAATTTTAAAAATAATAAAAAAACACTAATCCTTAATCCAAAGACTGGTGAGAAATTTAAACATTTAAAACTAGCTGAAAAAAATGCTCTTGAAAATATAAAAATTAAAAAAGCAAGTTTGGAAAATCATCAAAATGCATTAATTAAATTAAAAAATTTATTAAAATTAAAATATTTACCTAAAAGAATAGAAGTTTTTGATAATAGTCACTTAATGGGAAAAAATTCGGTAGGTGTTATGATTGTAGTTGATCAAGAAGGGTTTAGTCAAAAAAATTATAGAAAATACAATATTAGATTTAACCTAAATAGTAATTTAAATTCTAAAATCGATGATTATTATATGATTAAAGAAGTAATGAACAGGCGTTTCAAAAATATATCAAAAAATGAAAATCATGTTTTACCCGATATAATTATTGTTGATGGAGGTAGGGGGCAATTCAATATTGTAAAAGATGTTTTAAATGAGAAAAATCTAAATACAATTAACTTAATGGGTATTTCTAAAGGCAAGAATAGAAATTCTGGTAGTGAGATTATTCATACTTCAAATAAAAATATTCAACTAAAGCCAAGCGACTCTCTTTTATTTTTTCTACAAAGAATTCGTGATGAAGCTCATCGTTTTGCGATTAATGCTCATAGAGCCAAAAGAAACAAAAATACGATCCAATCAATTTTTGACAAAATACCTGGAATTGGTCCTAAAAGAAAAAAAATATTAATTACCCATTTTGGTTCAATAAATAAATTAAGAAATGCTACTTTAGAAGAGCTGAAGGCTGTAAGAAATATTACTGAAAAAACAGCTTTAAAGATATATGATTTTTTTAATAGCTATTGAAATAAAGTTGGTCTAAAAATTATCATAATGAAATATAATTTGTCAAATATACTAACTCTAACACGAATCATTGTTATTCCAATAATTGTTTTTTTAATTTATCTAAAAGGACCATACTATGGATGGATTGCATTTATTTTATTTTGTCTAGCTAGTATTACTGACTACTTTGATGGATATTTTGCAAGAATAAGAAACGAAATTTCAAATTTAGGAACTTTCTTAGATCCAATAGCTGATAAACTTTTAGTTGTAGCAGTAATTTTTATTCTTACTGCAAAAGAAGTAATATCTGATTGGGAGACTATCCCTGCATTAATTATATTACTAAGAGAAATTGCCGTTGCTGGATTAAGGGAATATTTAGCTGGAATAAAAGTTAGTGTACCAGTTTCTAAAATTGCAAAATTTAAAACTTCACTTCAACTAATAGCGCTTGGAATTTTAATTCTAAGTGAAAGTGGTATTTCTTTTTTACCTATTATTTTATTTGGTAAAATTGCTTTATGGATTGCAGCATTACTAACACTTTATACAGGTTATGATTATTTAAAATCAGGAATGAAACATTTTTAATGAAAATAAAATACTTTGCCTGGATAAAGAATATTACAAAATTAGATGAAGAAGAAATTCAAGATTCATCAGTAGTAGATATTCTATCTTTAAAAAAATTTCTGATAAATAGATATCCAGATTTAAAAAAATTTTTTTTTGATGATGATGTTATTAGAATTGCTATTAATTTAGAATATGTAAACACTAACTGTGCAATAAATGCAAAAGATGAAATAGCTGTTTTTCCACCTGTGAGTGGCGGCTAATGATTAAAATACAACAAAAAGATTTCAATATTGATGAAGAAATAAATAATATTAAATCTGAACATGACTCAATTGGAGCGATGACCAGCTTTGTAGGATATGTAAGAAATACAAATAATAATAAATATGTTGAGTCCATAAATGTTGATGTTTATGAAGAAATGGCCTTAAAATCTCTCGAAGGTATTTTTCTAAAAACTAAAGAAAAGTGGTCAATTATAGATGCATTAATTATTCACAGATTTGGTAATTTAAAAGTTAATGAAAAAATAGTTTTGGTTGCGACTTTTTCTAAACATAGAAAAGATAGTAATGAATCTTGCAGTTATATAATGGATTTTTTAAAAAAAGATGCCCCTTTTTGGAAAAAAGAATATTATTCAGAAAATGATTTTGAATGGTTAACAAATTCTAAATAGAAGAATTAACTAGTTCAGTAAAATCATTCATGAATTTAAAAGATGTTGTATTTTTTCCAGTTTTGAAACCTACTTGATCAATTAGTTTAATTGGTGTAATTTCTGCAGCTGTTCCAGTTAAAAAAGCTTCACTATAATTGCTAATTTCCTCAGGTAAAATATGTTTTTCAACCAGATTGTAACCTTGTTTTTTTACCATCTCAATAACTGTTTGCCTAGTAATGCCATTCAAAAAACAATCAGCAATTGGTGTATGAATATCATTATCCTTAATAAAAAAAATATTAGCTCCTGTACCCTCGGCAACATAATTTCTATAATCTAACATTAGCGCATCATGATATCCTTTTTGTTCAGCAAACTCTTTAGACATTGTACATATTATGTAAGGACCTGACGCTTTTGCCTGGCATGGTGCTGTTTCTGGAGAGGGTCTTTTCCAAGGTGAAGTAATTAATCTTAAACCTTCTATCCTATCTTCAATCTTGAAATAACTAGCCCAATCATCCCAAACAGCTATAGCAACATGTATATCTGCTTCAGAAGTTGATATACCCATTTGTTTAGATCCTCTCCAAGCTATTGGCCGAACATAACAGTTTTTCAAATTCATTCTTTTTAACAACTCATTTTTGAAATTATTAATTTCTTCTTTTGAGTAAGGAATTTTTATACCTACAATTTTTGCAGATTTAAATAATCGATCAGTATGTTCTTTAGATTTAAAAATTTTCCCATTATAAGCCCTTTCTCCTTCAAATACAGCACTTGCATAATGAAGTCCCTGAGTAACAACATGCATCGTTGCTTCCTTCCATGGAACAAATTTGCCATCTATCCAAATCCATCCATCTCGATTTTCAAATGATTTAGCCATTTTTTATTTGCATTTATTTTTAATTTTTAAATGACAACTGACTATCAGTCATGCATAATTAAGTCAATATGACTGACCTAAATAAATTGCTATCTCCTTTGTTTTTAAGCGAAAAAGAAATAAGAAAAATAATAGAAATGATGTTTTTTTCTTACAGAGACTTCACAGAAGGTCCTGATAAAGTTTTAGAAAAAATTAATTTTGGAAGAGCTCATCACAGAATAATATATTTTGTTGGTAAGAAAAAAAAAATTACCATCAAAGATCTTTTAGCAATTTTACAAATTACTAAACAAAGTCTATCACGTGTTTTAAATCAATTAGTAAAAGAAAAATATATATTGGTTTCAACTGGAAATGATAAAAGAACTAAAAACTTATCCTTAACTAATAAAGGAATAGAATTAGAAATCAAATTATCAAATATACAGATTAAAAAAATAAAAAATATATTTAAAGATGCAAATGAAGAAGAAATTAACTCTTTTAAAATGATTTTATACAAAATGATTGATGATAATAATAAAATAAAATTTGATGAACTAAATGAATAATTTAAAAATGACCAAAAGTATATTAATTATAGATGATGATAAAAGACTTCGAGAACTTTTAGAAGATTATTTAAAAGAAAAAAAATATAATATTTATTTATGTGATGACTTTTCATCAGCAAAAGAAGTTTTAAGATATTTTATTTTTGATATCGTAATTGTAGATAGAATGATGCCAACTGGAGATGGTATTAATTTAGTTAAATTAATAAAAGAAATCAATAACACTCCTGTAATATTACTTACTGCAATGAGTGAAAGTGAAAATCGTATTGAAGGATTAAAATTTGGTGCAGACGATTATCTTGCCAAACCCTTTGAACCTGAAGAATTATACTTACGTATACAAAAATTATTAAATTTATATAAAGAAAATAATATTGAAATGGAAAAAATAATTTTTGGCAAATTTATATTTAATATTTCTTCGCTGCAATTAAAAAAAGGTTCTGAAAATATATATTTAACTCAAGGTGAAAATGAACTTTTGTTAAAATTAGTTATGAAAAAAAATGAAATTGTTCTAAGAGAAGAATTAGCAAACAGTAAAAATGATGAAAATGAATTAAGAAAAGTTGATGTTCAAATAACTCGTTTGAGACATAAAATTGAAGAAAATCCCAAACAGCCGCACTATATAAAAACAATTCGTGGCAAGGGTTACAAATTAATTTGTAATGAAATATGATTTATAAAAAACTTATTCCTTCATCTTTATTAGGTAGAACCTTAATTATTGCTTTTGTACCAGTAATTGCTGTTGTAATAATTACTGCTTCTATTTTTTATCAAACATCATGGAATATAATTTCAAAAAGACTAAGTCAATCAGTTGTTGCTGACATAAACGTTATTGTAAAATTGATAGACTCAGATCTTAAATTTAAAGCTTTTAGAATAGCAAAAGAAGATTTTAAAATGAAACTTGTATATAAAAAAGACACTGATTTAAATCCTTTTTCTTTCCGTCCTCCAAGAGGAATTTTATCTAGAAGATTGAGACAAGCTTTAGAAGGACTTAACAAACCTTTTTTTTATGATTTAAATAATCTAGATGACGGAGCAAAAATAGTTATTCAATTAGACCAAGATTTATTATTTATTAGTGTAGATAAAGATCGACTTTATAGTGAATCAGCTTTTGTATTTCTTTTATGGATGATTTTTGCATCATCTATTTTGTTAATATTAGCCTATTTTTTTATGAGAGGTCAAATCAAACCTTTAAAAAAATTAGCAATTATTGCAGAAACATTTGGAAGAGGACTTGATGCTCCAGAGTTAAAAGGCTCGGGAGCTTTAGAAATTCGACAAACTACAAATGCTTTTAATCAAATGAGAACAAGAATAAAAAGATTTCTTAAACAAAGAACAGATATGCTTGCAGGTGTAAGTCACGATTTAAGAACACCTCTGACAAGAATGAAACTTCAACTTACTTTTATTAAAGATGAAAAAGCAAAAAAAGAATTAGAACAAGACATTAGAGAAATGACAGCTATGTTGGACAGCTATGTTAGTTTCGTGAGAGGAGAAGTCCCAGAGCCAATTGATCAAATCAACTTAAGAGAATTTGTAGAAGACATTTGTAAGAATATTAAAATTCAACATCAGAAATTAATTACTAAAATAAAAACAGATATTAGAACGTCAGGTCGCCCTCTTCAATTAAAGAGATCAATCATGAACATTATTGAAAACTCTTTGAGATATGGTAACACAATACTTATTGAAACACATTATGATGATGAATACTGTTATGTAGTAATTTCAGATGATGGAAACGGTATTCCTGAAAAAAATTATGAGGATGTATTCAAACCTTTTTTTACCCTAGATCCTTCTAGAAATAAATTAAAGGGAGAAAGTGGATTAGGAATGACAATAGCAAGAGATATAATAAGGTCACATGGTGGTGATATCAAATTGTCAAAATCTAATATAGGTGGCTTGAAAACAATCATTAATTTGCCAAAATAAATTTTAGAAAAGTTTTCCTCCATTTTCAATAATTAAATCGGGAGAAAATAATATAGGTTGGTTATTTTTATCTGGAAAACCTAATACTAATACTTCTGACATAATTTTTCCTATCTGTTTAGGAGCAAAATTAATAACTGCTGCAACTTGTTTATTAATTAATTCTTGAGATTTATAATTTGCTTGAAGTTGAGCTGAGCTTTTTTTTATGCCTATTTCTTTTCCAAAATCTATTTCAAGAACAATTGATGGATTTTTTAAAATATTGTTTTCTTCAGCTTTAATAATAGTTCCAATACGAATGTCAACTTTTATAAAATCTGAATAATTTAAATAAGACATAGTTAATTAAAAATTTTTAATAATTTATCTGCACGATTTAAATAAAGATCTAAAGAAGTCATAGTTTTTTCTAAAGACTTATTATTGTCATTTTTCCAAATCAAAAAGCTACTAAAATAGACAATTAACAAACCTTTGATTTTAATATTTCCTTTCAGTCCACTAATAGGAATTTTTGAAAATTTAGCCATAAAAATCATACTATCAATAAATGAGGGTAGTAAGAATATTAATTCTTGAGGTTTTTTTTTAAAAGAATCAAAAATAGTCAAAATACTTTTTCTATATTGTTCTAAAATATCAAAACGCATCATCAAAATCTCAAAAAACATATCTTTTTTGCTAGACTGTTCAATGCTTTTAGAATATTTTTTTAATTGAGAATCAAAATAATTATTTATAGAATTTAATAAATCATTTTTATTTTTAATTTGTTTTAAGCTTTGTTTATTAAGATTTTTTGTTTTTGACAATACATCATTCAAGTGTAATGAATTCCAAGTTTTTCTTTCTAAAATTTTTAGAGTATTTTGAGCAATAATAATCTGTTGATTATCCATTGTTAATTTTTTGAAAGTTCTTTTGCACGTTTGTATGCTGTTTTTACAGCATAATTAACAATTTTATTAATCTTATTTTTCTTAAAGTAATTAATTGCAGCTTCAGTTGTGCCTCCTTTAATAGATATGTTATTTTGCAAATCTTTTGATTTTTTTCCTGATTGAGCCAACAAAGAAATTGACCCCAGGGCAGTTTGCAAAACCAATTCTCTAGCTGTTTTATTACTAAATCCTAGCTTCGTAGCTGCAATTTCTAACATATTTATAAATAGAAAAAAATATCCAGGACCACTTCCAGATATCGCAGTAACTTTATCTATATCTTTTTCTTTATTTAATATTAAAACTTTACCTAAATTTTCAAAAAGTTTTACAGACTTATTTTTATTTAACTTTGTAGTATAATTATTAAAATAAATACATGACATACCAATTTCTATAGACGCAGGCATATTAGGCATTACGCGAACTATCTGACTTTTTAGAGATAAAAATTTACTATAAAAAGTAATTTTTTTACCAGCAATAATAGTTAAAAAAATTACATTTTTTTTAAATTGGACATTAGTAAATTGTTTTAGTACAATTTTTGAAACTTGAGGTTTTATAGCAAAAATAACAAAATCAAACTGTTTAAAATTATTTATTTTACTATAGCTATTTAATGCAACAACTCTTTTTTTAAATTTTGATTTCAACTTTCTAAAATTTTTTGGATCTATTACAGTGAATGAATATTTAGTTTTTTTTAACCATGTCGTTAAAAGAGCTGTGCCCATATGTCCACAACCAACTAAAAGAATTTTATTCATAATGATTGAATAAAATATAACTCAAAAATGTAAAGCTTTTAGGCTTTGCCTAAAGTATCCATAGAGCATATTTTTAAAGCTTTAAGGGGGGGATAATCATCAAATAAAACAAGTTGAAAAGCTGGATAATATTTCTCACACTCATATATTGCTATATCCATCAAATCATCCATTTGATTAAACAACATTTCATTATCATGAGATTCTAAGACTGTATGACGATAGGCAGGAATTCCATTTTTTGAAGTAATATCAAAATGACCAATCCAAAGATTTTCATTAATATTTGCTAGCAATTCATGAGCTTGCATAGACTTGGATTTTGGGAAACTAAGGTCAAAAGTAACTGTAAAACTTATTGCCTTTATTTTTTCTGACCATGAAAAATAAAGTCTATATTGACACCAATTAGAGTTAATCTCTGCTACCAGTTCATGGTCTGCAGCTCTAGTAAATATCAAGTTCTTAGAATTTATTACGTTTTCTACTACATCTATGGGATTTTGCTCAAAATTCATATATACTGTGGTATGTATATAAAATACATACAATATGTAGTTTTACAAAAAATTTTTACAATTTCACAACAAAAATGTTTAATTTATTTGAAAATTTGTGAATAAGCCTTCTTTTATTAACTTTTTCTCCTATTTTTTTTCTTTTTTTTAAGATTTGAGGCTTTTTTCTTTACTCTAGGTTTTTTTAAAATTTCATTATTTTGAGCTAATTTTTGTACTGTCTTCTTTAAAACTTCAAATTCCTCTCTTTTAACAAGATTCATTTTATTAATAGCTTTATCAACTCGTAATTTCACAATAGTTTCTAATTCTTTTTTAATACTAGAAAATGATCCCATAGCATCTACTGCCATCTTTGATAGGTCTGATAATATTTTTGTTTTGTTAACCATAATAATAATAAATAGTTTATTAAAATATAATGATTTTTTTACATCCTGCAATAGATCCATCAATATTTTCTTTTGGACCGTTTCATCTACGATGGTATAGTTTAGCATATATAGCTGGCTTTATTCTTGGATTATATTTTATAAAAAGAATAAATAATAAAAGAAGAAATAAGCTTACAAACAAAATAATTGAAGATTTCTTCATTTGGTCAATTATAGGCGTCATAATTGGAGGAAGATTTGGTTATATATTGTTTTACCAGCCAAATATAATTTTTACTAATCCTATAGAAATTTTATTTATTTGGCGTGGAGGAATGTCATTTCATGGAGGTTTAATTGGGGTTATAGCTTCGATTTATTTTTATTCAAAAATTATCAAAATTAATTTTTTTCAATTATCTGATTTAATTTCAACTGTTGCTCCAATAGGTTTATTTTTTGGAAGAATAGCCAACTTCATAAATGTCGAACTTTATGGTAGAGTAACTGATTTTCCTTTTGCTGTAATCTACCCTACTATAGATAATTATCCGAGACATCCTTCTCAATTATATGAAGCTTTTCTTGAGGGTCTCGTTATTTTTATTATTTTATATTACTATAATATAAAAAATTTAAAAAAAAATAATTTTGGCTTTGCTTCAGGTTTATTTTTAGCTTTTTATGGCATCTTTAGAATTTTGATAGAATTTGTAAGAGAGCCGGACACACATTTAGGTTTATTTTATAATTTTATTTCAATGGGACAATTGTTAAGCATTCCTTTAGTTATTGTTGGTTTATATATTTGTATTATAAAAAAATATTGATGATAAAAAACAAAATTATTGAAGAAATTATAAAATCAAAAATAGGAATTTCTTTAGAAAAATTCATAAATATATGTTTATATGATGAAAATGGTTATTATAATAAATTAAAGTCTTTTGGAAAATCTGGAGATTTTACAACAGCTCCAGAAATATCGCAACTTTTTGGAGAAGTTTTAGGAGTTTATATATATTTTATATGGCAACAAAAATACAATTCTAACTTTAACTTAATTGAATTAGGGGCTGGTAACGGAACTTTGCTAGTAGATATTTTAAGAATTACAAAGAAATTTAATAATTTTCATAAAAATTTAAATATAAACATAATTGAAATAAATAAACATTTAATTGATAAGCAAAAAAAAAAATTACACAGTTCAAGCTTTAAAAAAGTGAACTTTCATTGGCATAAAAATTTTGAAAAAATTAAGTTTTTGCCATCAATTATTATTGCAAACGAGTTTTTTGATTGTTTCCCTATTAAACAATTTCAAAATATAAATGGAAATTGGTTTGAAAAATTTATAACTTATAACAAAAATGATGGAATATTTTCATATAAAAACATTTTAGTGAAAAATAAAATTATATTAAATAAACTTATAAAATATAAAAAAGAAGATTTTATTGAAATATCGGAACAAAGAAAAAAATATTTCTCAAAAATTTGTAGTTTGTTGAATAAAGTTAAAGGTACTTTAATTGCAATTGATTATGGCTATTTTAATTTACCTAATAAATCAACAATACAGACAGTATATAATAATAAACATTCAAATTTATTCGATAATTTAGGAAAACAAGACATTACATCGCTAGTAAATTTTAAAGAATTTATTGATATTGCTAATAAATTTGATCTCAAAGTTGATATTTTTACAACACAACAAGATTTTTTGATTCAAAACGGAATATTAGAAAGAAAAAATATTGTTATTGATAAATGTGAAAAAAAACAAAAGAATGATATTGAGTCTGGTTTGGAAAGATTAATTAATAAAAAATATATGGGTAATATTTTTAAATTTTTAATAATATCAAATAAAAATAAATGAGAAACAAAGATAACTTTTTTAAAGCTGATATTGAAGCCAATAATATTACATATGGCTTTTTTACAAAAAAAAATGGATTTTCAAAAAATAATTTTTATTCACTTAATTGTAGTTTAAGTTCTGGAGATAAAAAAAATTTAGTAGAAAAAAATATTTTATCTGCAATAAAAAAATTAGGATTAGAAAAAAAGAAGTTAAAATTTACTAATCAAATTCATTCTTCAAAAGTCAATTTTGTTGATATTAGAAATTACGATAAAGTAACAAATGGGGATGGTTTAATGACTAAAGACAAAGATATAGTATTGGCAATTTTAACAGCAGATTGTGCTCCAATATTTATTTCTGATAATAAAAATTCATTTATTTGCGCTCTACATTCAGGGTGGAAAGGTTGTTTGAAAAATATCATTAAAAATGCAACCAACAAGATAAAATCTTTATCATTAAATAAGTCTGAATTATTTGCTATAGTGGGCCCCTGTCTTAATAAAGAAAATTTTGAAGTTGATAGCAGATTTAAAGAAATATTTTTGAAAAGTAATGTTGATTATAATAAATTTTTTTTTCATAATATCAATTATGATAAATATTTTTTTGATATGAGAGGCTTGATCAATTATCAATTAAAGACATGTTTGATAAAAAATATATCAAATATAGATTTGGACACATATTCTAATAAAAACATCTTTTTTAGCCACAGGTACTCAACACACAATAACATTCTTCCAACAGGAAGAATGATAAATTTAATTGGTTTTAAAGACTAATAATAAACTTGTTTTTTTTTGAACTTGAACTATTGCTAGTATGCTGTAATGGATGAATTAAATTAAAATGAAAATTCTCGCTTGCAACAGCAATATTGAACTTGCAGAAGCGATAGCTTCATATACTGGAGTAAAATTAGCAGATGCTTCTATAAGGAAATTTGCAGATGATGAAATATTTGTAGAAATTAATGAAAACATAAGAGGAGAAGATGTTTTCATAATTCAATCAACATCGCATCCAGCAAATGATCATTTAATGGAGTTATTGATTGCAATAGATACAGCAAGAAGAGGTTCTGCAAAAAGAATTACTGCAGTTATACCCTACTACGGTTATGCAAGACAAGATAGAAAAACAGGTCCACGTACGCCAATAACGGCTAAACTAGTAGCTAACTTAATCACCTCTGCAGGAGCTGACAGAGTATTAACTATGGATTTGCATGCTGGTCAAATACAAGGATTTTTTGATATTCCACTAGATAATATTTTTTCTGCACCTCCTATAATTAAGGACATGAAAATTAAATTTCCTGATAATGAAAATTTAGTTATATCTTCTCCAGATGTAGGCGGTGTTGTTAGAGCTAGGGCATTTGCAAAAAGATTAAACGCAGGCTTAGCTATTGCTGATAAGAGAAGAGAAAGAGCAGGTGAATCAGAAGTCATGAATATTATAGGAGAGGTAGAAAACAAAACATGTATTCTTCTTGATGATATAGTTGATTCAGCTGGAACTTTATGTAATGCGGCTATAGCTCTAAAAGAAAATGGGGCTAAGGAAATTTTTTCATATATTGCTCATGGCGTTTTATCAGGTAAGGCACTTGAAAAAATTAGCAATTCAGAAATCAAAGAATTAGTACTTACTGATAGCATTCAGGCCTCAGAAGAAGTAAAAAAGTCAAAAAATGTTAGACATATAAGCATTGCTCCTTTAATGGGTGAGGCGATTAAAAGGATAAATAGTGACTCTTCGGTATCAGCACTGTTTGACTAAACAATATAAATATTATGGAAAATTATAAAGCTAAAATTAGGACTAAAGATTCTGGATCAAACAAATTTTTGCTTAAGAATGGAATGGTTCCTGGTATTATCTATGGAAAAGGAGCTGATTCAATCAAAGTAACCTTTGATGATAAAATTCTTAAGAAATTAATGAATTCTGGAGGATTTTACTCTAAAATTATTGATTTAGATATTGAAGGTAAAATTCAAAAAGTTCTTCCTAAAACTCTTCAATATCATCCAGTTACCGATAAATTAATACATTTTGATTTTTTGATAGTACAGGAAACTACTAAAGTTACTGTTGAAGTTCCTGTTGAATTTTTAAATCAAGATACTTGCCCTGGATTGAAAAAAGGTGGTGTTTTAAACTTGGTCAGAAGATTAGTTGAATTAGCATGTAATGCAAATAATATTCCAGAAAAATTAACATTTGATTTGGGTCAAAGTGAAATTGGCGATTCAATTAAAATAAATAATATACAACTTCCTGAAGGAGTTAAGCCTACAATTACTGATAGAGATTTTGTTATAGCAACTTTAGCCCCTCCAACTGTTGAAGTAGAAGAAACTAAAAAAGAAGAAGAAACAGAAGAAACTACTGAAGGAGAAACTAAAGAAGGAGATGCTCCAGATAAAGACAAAAAAGATGAAAAAAAGGATGAAAAAAAGGAAGAATCTTCTGAAGAAAAATCTAAATAAAAATTAATTTATAATTAAAATAAAAATATTGTGAAATGTGGTTTATTGCTGGCTTAGGTAATCCTGGAAAAAAATATATAAATACTCGTCATAATATAGGATTTGATATTTTTGACTTATTAATAGATAAATATGATTTTGTTTTAAATAAAAAAGATAAATCAAAAGAAATATTTATAGGATCAGTTAATCAAACTAAGTGTATTTTTTGCAAACCACTAACATATATGAATCTTGTTGGGCCTGTAATAAGTGATATCATAAAATTTTATAAAATTACTAAATCAAATATCTTAATTATTCATGATGATATAGACTTAAAAGTTGGCAAAGTTAAAATAAAAATAGGTGGTGGAAATGGAGGACATAAAGGATTGCTAAGTATTGATAATGCAATGGGGCCAAAATATAAAAGATTAAGAATTGGGGTAGATAGACCGGAAATAAAAGACCAAGTCCCTTCATTTGTTTTAGAAAAATTTGATAAAAATGATAAAAAAATAATTGATGATTTAGTTAATATTATAATCAATAATTTTTCACTAATTTTTGAAAAAGAATCCTTGCTTTTAACTAAAATTTCATCTGGCATAAAATAACTATGGGTTTTAAATGTGGAATAGTCGGATTACCCAATGTCGGAAAATCAACTCTTTTTAACGCCTTAACTGAAACTAATAAAGCTGAAGCAGCAAATTATCCTTTTGCTACAATTGAACCAAACATAGGTAGAGTTGCTGTTCCTGATGAAAGGTTAAAAAAACTTTCAAATATTGCTAAAAGTGAAAAAATAATTCCAGCATTTATTGATTTCGTTGATATAGCAGGATTGGTAAAAGGTGCGTCCAAAGGTGAGGGGTTAGGAAATAAATTTCTTTCTCATATACGTGAGGTTGATGCTATTGCTCATGTTGTAAGATGTTTTGAAGATGAAAATATTACTCACGTTGATGGAGTTGTGAATCCAATAAAAGACGTTGAAACAATACAAACAGAATTATTACT
>MDTE01139410.1_pt1 | contig 26007 bp, 13 predicted proteins | sample 811231 | NCBI WGS metagenome assembly MDTE01 (sample SAMN05326651, study PRJNA326480) | marine metagenome | isolation source: seawater | place: Indian Ocean: Red Sea | collected 2010
AATCCGCGAGCGACACACCGTCTCGGCAGGCACCTCCACAACTTCCGGCTGAAAGGAGCCAATCGCATTGATATGCGTTCCAGGCTTGATGTCCGCATCCGAAAACACCGGCTGCTTTGCAGTGGAAGCACAACAAATAATGTCCGCGTTCTGGACAGCTTCTCGCGGGCTATCGGCCCTCTCCCAGGAAATGTGTGGAAATTGTAATTTCATATCGACGAGCAGGGCATCTGCTTTTGCCCGTGTCGGGGTAAATAAGCGAACAACATCTACTGGTCGCACCTGGCACATTGCCACGATCTGCTGGCGCGACTGCACGCCAGCCCCGAATACTGCTAACTGACGGGCATCCTTTCTAGCCAGCAAATCAGTTGCCAAGCCCGGCGCCGCGGCGGTGCGAATCGCGGTCAGAGTTCCCCCGTCCAACAACGCAACCGGACGCCCCGTATCTGCCTCAAACAACGTGACGGCCGCCTGAATGCGCGCCAAGCCACGATCCTGATTGCCATCAAACAAAGACACGGTTTTCACTGCCAGTGCCTGATCGGTCTCGCCACAACCAACAAACGCTGGCATCACAAGACAAATACCCGCATGGTCTGTAATGTTCATATGACAACGTGGGGGAACAAGCGCCTGGTTATTACTCAATGATGAAAAGGCCTCGCGCATCGCTTCGATCGCGTCGTCCATGGGAAGGGCACGCGCAACGTCTTTGGCATTCAAAATCAACATACTCTTTCACTCACACTTCGTTGTAGCAACAAAGCCCTGTCTATCGCGTGCCAGATCCAACAAACGCTGTGTATACACCGTGGCCTCATCAACCAGCACCCAGCGAGTCAACGGCCCAGACGCCTAGGCGCGGTTCGCCGGTGAATCAACCCTTAGTTTTTGTGACGAAAAAACCAATGACAACAGATGGCTGTCGCCAGAAATAGCAGTGCAGCCAGCCCATGTAACGCGGAAAACCCAAACGCAATAGGCAGGAAAAATGCAGTCAGCGACCCTGCCGCAGCGCCAACTGCATCTGCGGCAAAAACAGCCAAAGGGTTTTCAGCAGATGCATCAAATAACGCTGGAAAGAAACTGCCTGTCACAAATGCCGCCGGCAGCAGCAATAACAAGGCCACTGTCGGTCCTAGAGATGCGCTGAAAATCCATACCAGGATTACGCACACGCTACTGACAACCTGAAGCAAAAGTTGAAGCCGGGGAGTTATCAAGATGCTGCCCAGACTAGAAACCACTAGAAAACCAATCGCGCCCAAAACAACTGCGTCATGAAACAAATAAAGACGTTTGAACAACACCAGGATGGCAAGATGTTCGACAACCAGAAAATTTGCACCGATCAGAGCCCCAAACAACACCACCTGTGCAAAGGACCTGCCTGGAATAGGCGTATGCGAGATCTGTTTAAGCTTCCACAGCACTGCAGTCCCGCATAGGACCAAAAACAACGCCACAACACCAAACAACTGATAAACCTGCCGCATCGAAAGGATGTTTTGAACGTTACCGGCTAAAAACGGCTGTGCATCCGTAATCGGACGAAATGCAGGATCGGACTCAACAGGCACCGGCAGGACACCGTAACTGGGACGCGCGGCGAGCGGCGCGTCAGTACTGGTTGGGCGATGAAAAAACTCTTGCAGCTCCTCGACTGACGGCAGGGCAACCGACTCATCCCGGACTGCAAGTATCAGGACTTCATCGGAAATCCGCTGCTGAATGTCACCACTCAAATACGCACGAACATGCATACCCAGTGCCGGACCAGTGAGTGTACGGACGTACTGCGACGTAAGAATATTTCCCTGATCCAAGCCAGCTGGATACCAGATCGCCAGGACTCCGTTGTCCGTCAAGTGATCACGCAAGACGCGAAACGCATCTTCCGTACGTATCATATTGCCTGGCTCGAGCATCATCTGGGGATCCCCGCCGACACTAGGCAGGTACACCAGATCAAATTTCTCTGGACTCGACTCCAGGTATCCGCGGGCCTCTTGATTCACCACGCGAACACGAGAACTTTCATAGACGTGACCGAACTCAGGTGCTAGCTCACCGCGCACCGCGTCCAGCACGGCCGATTCAATCTCAATTGCGACAATCTCCCCAGCGCCAACATGCGTTTGCTGGGCATACTGCACTTGCCGCCCACCACCGGAACCGATAATCGCAATCTTCGCGTCCTGTCCGACACGGTCGATGGGCACCATACCCAGCGACCGTGTGATAAAGCCATAGACGGGTGAATATTCCCACTGGAAAATATCGTTGTAAAATCCCAGGTAATAGTCCCCACTGCTGTTCTTTCGGTGCATGATTTCGACCAGGCTGTACTTGCCCCATTTTTGCATCACGGGACGGTAGCCCTCCCGCGCAAAGAAGTGAGTCGATTGATTGCTGCGCCCTTTATAGAGATCGACAAATTTCCGATCTATTTGGGGAGTAAACAACAAAGCCACCAGGCAAACGAACTGAACCGTCAGGCAGGATCTCGCACGCCACGTAGAAGCTAGCAACGCCATACCCACAGCCACAAAAACAAAAGTCAAAATCAACACACGTGCTACGCCGATCTTGGACAAAGTGAGCTCAACAAACAAATATGCCGCGGCGGCTCCTACCAGGTAGAGCGGGTAAACATACGCCATGCGCCCCCCGAGCCCTCGACAACCAAGTCGATAACCCAAGTATTCCGTCAGTCCATAAGCACAAAAAAAGGGCAGAAAAAGGGAAGACAACACCCCCATTTGGATTAGCAGCCTCGACAACTCAATGTCAAACATGTGCGCACGCAGATAGTCGTAGTGTTTGCAAACCAGCAAAGCCAAGACTGCGATGACCATCGTCACCTGCAAGATATACAACGTCTGAAAAAAAGAGCGTTCGCTAATCTTGAAGAAGCGAACTCCAAACATTGCGCCCAGCGGAAACCCTACGAACAGCAAGTCGAAAAACAACGACGGCATAATGAAGAACGTGAGTAACCGAAACACCGCGATCGTAAAAACGACGCACGAGAACGAGAGCAGCCACAATACAGCTGCCAACCGGTATGCAGATACCTTCGGTGAAGACTCAGCAACATGCACGACAGATACCTGCTCAGGCGGAACACAGGGACCAACAACCAATAGAAGTGCAGGGCGGAGATGATAACAAAGTTCGCAATTTCGGATCTAGCCAAACTGTCAAACAACGACCAGTACCGATCCTGGCCTACTCCTTACCGCGCCTGGCCCGCTCCTTGGCCGCTGTGACCCAATTGAATTACCTGCGTCTTGCCGCCGCGCGCCGACGCGGTTTCTGCGGATTATCCGGGCCCACTTGTTCGGCAACGCCAGTCAATTCAAACAAGAAACGGCTGGGGTGTGTTTCACGGGGCTTGCCCCATTTCATCCGAGTCAATGCCATCGAAAGTGACAAACGGTCTTGCGCCCGTGTCACGCCGACATAACAGAGCCGACGCTCTTCATCGATTGCCGCCCCGTCTTCCTTGATACTTCGGTGATGTGGAAAAAGGCCCTCTTCCATTCCGACCATATAGACCTGGGGAAATTCGAGCCCCTTGGCGCTGTGCATGGTCATCAAAACAATCGCGTTCGATTTCCGATCTCCAGTATTTTCTTCCTTGTCACGCGCATTCAATGCAATCTCTTCCAGAAACCCGGACAACGTGGGCTTTCGTTTCGCCGTCGCATAACTGGCGAGCGCGTTAACAATTTCCTCGACAGCAGCCCACCTGGATTCTTGTTCACCTTCATCAGGATAGAGACGACAGAGCTCCTGGTGATATCCAACCTCTTTCACAAAGTCACGAAAAACTTCGGCCAGGTCACCATCACCTACCCGCTGTCGATATTTTTCGATCAACTGCACAAAAGTACGAATTGCTTGTTGAGATTTTTCCGGAACGCCAACCGCCGGACCGGGACAGATCAGATCCCACAACGGACGTCCCGCTTCCACTGCCTGTGCCAACAGGGACTCGACTGTTGCCTTACCAATCCCCCGTGGTGGATTGTTGATCACCCGCAACAAAGCAACCTCTTGTTGAGGGAGATCAAGCAGCTGCAGATAGGCCAGCATATCGCCGACCTCCTTGCGATCAAAGAACGACATACCACCAATCAAGCGATAGGGCAACTTGACCCGTCGCAGCTCGGTTTCAAACAGACGAGGCTGTTCATTCGTACGAAACAGAATAGCGAAATCGCCCGGCGACCATTGCGGATCCGTCAAACGTGTCTGTATTTCTGTAACAACTGCTTTGGCTTCGTCCGTCTCATTGGCATACTGCTCGATCCGAGGCTTTTCACCTCCGCGCCGATCTGCCTGGAGACTTTTTGGATGACGGTCCTTGTTGTACGAAATCAAAGTGTTCGCGCGATCAAGAATCGCCTGGGTGGAACGATAATTCTTCGTCAAACGCACCGTCTTGACATCCGGCCAATCCTGAGGGAAGCCTAAGATGTGCTGCACTTCCGCACCACGAAACCCATAGATGGACTGGTCATCATCACCCACGACACATAGATTCCGATGGTCTTTCGCGAGCCCTTTGACGATCCGATACTGGCTGGCGTTGGTATCCTGGTACTCGTCAATCAAGATATGATCAAAGCGTCGCGCCTCCGAGACACGCACCTCGTCGTGCTCCCTGAATAGCTGCTCCGTACAAAGCAGGAGGTCGTCGAAATCCACAGCGCCGGCGACTTTCAATGACCTTTGGTAGCGTCGGTAGGCAACTGCTGCAAGATGTTCGCGATCGGTCTGCGCTAGCGCCGCGGCTTCAGGTGGCCGAACCCCAGAACTCTTCCAGCGACCAACATGGGCAAGCAAATCTCCAGGACGCAACTGCTGGTTCGAGACACGAATCTCTCGTAGCACACGGCGAGCAAGACTCTCCTGCTCACCCCGGTGATAAATGGCAAACTTCGCTGGATAGCCTAGTCGTCGAATATGGCGACGCAATACCTTCACGCAAAACGAGTGAAATGTCGATGCCTGAGGACGCTCCTTCACCCGACGCCCAATTAACGAGACAATGCGTTCCTGCATCTCCGCAGCCGCTTTATTCGTAAACGTGACGGCCAAGATTCGTTCGGCGCGTGTGCCGCAGCGAATCAGTTCAGCGATGCGATGTGTGATCACACGCGTCTTACCAGTACCAGCGCCAGCCAACACCAACAAAGGGCCAGACTGGGTGCGAACGGCTTCCTGCTGTTCTGGGTTCAATCCCGACATCCGGCGCACTCATCCTCACTGGGTTTGGGCGGTCTGACGACGCGTTAACCCGGTGACTTGCTAAGTTTCACTCAGGGGAATCGTCCGCACATTCAATTCGGCGAGCTGGGACGCGTCTACATCACCAGGAGCTTCCGTCATCATGTCGGACGCGCGTTGCGTCTTGGGAAAAGCGATGCAGTCCCGAATATTGTCCCAACCTCCGAACAACATCACAAAGCGATCAATGCCCAAGGCAATTCCCCCGTGTGGTGGTGCCCCATACTGCAATGCTTCGAGCAAGAATCCAAATCTCTCTTTGGCCGTTGCCTCGTCAATTCCCAGCAAGCGAAACACTTTCTCCTGGAGAGCGCAATCATGCAGCCGAATTGTGCCGCCACCAGCCTCTGATCCATTGATCACGAGATCGTAAGCCTGTGCGCGACAACTCGCCGGACTCTCATCCAGCAGCGCCGCGTCATCAACGCGAGGTGCCGTAAACGGGTGATGCATCGCATTCCATCGCTGATTGTCTTCATCAAACTCAAACATCGGGAACTCAACCACCCAGGAAAAATGCATGGCGTTTTCATCGTACAATTTCAATTCAGCGCCAAGACGGCGGCGTAACCCCGCCAAGGCCTTGCAGGTGACCTCCCAACTGTCCGCTACAAAAAACAACTGATCGCCCGGCTCTGCGCCCATCCGCTCGGAGAATTGAACCAGCAATTCATCGGAAAAATTCTTTGAAATCGGTGACCAGAGCGTTCCATCTTCTTCAACGCGGAACCAGGCCAGCCCCTTGGCACCAAAATCCTGGCGCACGTAGTCGGTCAGCTCGTCAATCCGCTTGCGGGAAAACTCTGCTGCAGCCCCTTTTGCATTAAACCCACGAACGCGCCCACCTGAATCAGCGGCACCGCGAAACACTCGAAATTCAGCTTGGCTGGCAAGATCTGTGCAATCGACCAGTTCCATTCCAAAACGCAGGTCCGGTGCATCAGCCCCATATCGCTCCATCGCCTCGTCATAAGCCAACCGTGGCAACGGCAACTTGACCTCCATACCGAGCAGCTCACCTGCCAAGCGAGCTACTAAACCATCAATCAATCCGATGACATCGTCGGCATCGACAAAAGACATCTCCAGGTCTAACTGAGTAAACTCGGGCTGTCGGTCAGCGCGGAGATCCTCGTCACGAAAGCACTTGGCGACCTGCACATAACGATCGTAGCCTGCCACCATCAGGATCTGCTTGTACAGCTGTGGAGACTGAGGCAACGCATAGAACTTGCCGTGATGCACTCGGCTCGGTACCAGGTAATCGCGTGCGCCTTCCGGTGTGCTGCGGCCCAATACGGGGGTTTCGATGTCCAGGAAGTCGTGTTCCGCGAAATAATCGCGCATGCCCTTTACGATCCGGCTGCGAAGATACATGGCACGCTGCACTTCTGGCCGACGCAGATCCAGAAACCGGTATTTCAAACGCAGGTCTTCCCCTGGCAAATCGGGCTGGCCTGGCGTAAATGGCGGCGTCTGGGACCGATTCAACACTTCCAGGTGTGTCACTCGCAGCTCGACCTCACCCGTGCTCAACTTGTCGTTGACCGTTCCTTCAGGCCGCATTGCAACCAGGCCTTTCGCCAGAATCACGTCTTCACTGCGCAAGCGAGAAGCGGATTCCACCAGCGGAACGCCTCCTTGCGGCGCAGCGACCACCTGACTCTTGCCATAACGGTCCCGCAAATCAATAAATACGGCGCCACCATGGTCACGGGTGCTATCGACCCAGCCACAAAGTGTCACCTCCTGGTCGACATTTTCCGCACGCAGTTCGCCACACGTGTGAGTTCGTAGCAAGGCCTTGTTCCCGTTGGACTTATGAACTTTGGTAATTGACTGAAACGACTATTTTAGACCGATCACTTGTTGGCGCATATAGGCTACCCGGCTAGCCAACCTGACACATCAACATGCGCGACAAACAGTATCCGTCCCGGAAAACCCGCGTGGGCCAGTCAACATCCAGTTCACCACGCGTCAGGGACTGCGACAGCTATGCTATGGATACTTGCGCATGGGGCAACTCATGGACGGCAGGTTGCCCGAACGCTCACAGTTCCTTCTTTGTGAACTGGGCAACCGAGTACGCCCAGGCGGCTCCATGACACCGATTCAAGGTAGTTCTTACGACCGCTTCCGGTACCATTTCCCCTGCCAGGAGTCTCGCCGCTCGAATTCTTTGTCCACAGCGTTTCTGACAGCCGATTTATCCAGCGCCCAAGTCGGCCCAACAAAAAAATCACTTGGCGCCTCACCGGTAATCCGCTCTATGACAATGGAGGGGGGCAAAATCTCGATGAAATCAACGAGTGTCTGAACGTACTCATCCCGCTCCATCATGCGTGCTTCGCCGCGTGCACACTCCTCTGCCAGGCGTGTGTTGTGCACCACGTAGAGATTGTGAATCTTGATTGAATCCAAATCCAAACGACCAATTTCACGTGCCGTATCAAGCATTTCCGAGTGCGTTTCACCTGGCAAACCAAGGATCACATGCGCTCCGATCTCAAACCCGCGTCCGCGACTACGGGATACAGCATCTACCATGACATCATGGTGGTGGCCACGGTTCATCCAATCCAGTGACCGATCGTGCATCGTCTGCATTCCATATTCAACATAGAGTGGATTGTTGACTGCAATCTCCTCCAGCAATGCCAGCACGTCATCACCTACACAGTCTGGCCTGGTACCAATAGCCAACCCGACGACCTGGGGGTGCTTGAGCGCTTCCTGATAGACAGTCCGCAGTCGATCGACGGGGGCGTAGGTGTTTGTCGCCGGCTGAAAATACGCCAGAAAATCTTCGCATTGATAACGTCGTTTTAGGCGTTTTATTCCTTCATCAATCTGGTCCGTAATCGACTGCCTTGGAAGACGCCGACTTGGACTAAAGCTGCGATTATCGCAGAAACTGCAGCCACCAACAGCAACCGAACCATCGACATTGGGACAAGTAAACCCTGCATCAATACTGACTTTTTGGACGCGACGACCAAATCGCGCGCGCAATGCTCTGCCAAGGGAAAAATACCGCTGGCCAGCAGCCCGCCAACCAGGCAACTCTCCTGCCGCAGATTCGCTATCTGGGCACGATAAATCCACTTCCGTTGACGCCGCTCGAACCCGATCACGGTTGGCAGAAGTTGACGACACGGCGACCCTCGACTAAAAAATACGGATACGAACTCGGTTCCGGATTATAGCAGTCTGTGGTTCCAAACGGGCGGCGACTTTAGCCCATTTACCGACGCCCACAGTTTGTGTTTCAAGAGCTACCTCTCGGAGAACTCCGGCCAAATTTCTCCACAGCGTGATACCACATACTAACGCTTGAGTTTACCTACAGCGACTAGACAGGTTCTGCAATGAATTATGGGGAACTGGTTCCAGACGGCGGCGGCGATCCAATTCCCCTGCTGCGCGAGAAGCTTACCGTTGGACGCCGCGAAAGTTGTGATATCGTTCTGCGATTCCCCAACATCTCGTCCAAACACTGTGAACTAATGATCCAAAGTGGATATTGGTTTGTTCGTGACCTAAACAGCCGCAACGGAGTCAAAGTTGATGGAACACGAGTCCAACGCAAGCGACTCGATCCCGGTTGTACACTCGCTATCGCCAAGCACGCCTACTCGATCGACTATTCGCCGACAGACCTGGGGGCGAGTGGCACGCCGCCGCCAGACGAAGAAACCATCGGCCAGGTTCTCCGTCAATCACTGCTAGATCGCGCAGGCCTTGAGCAACGAGACATCGTGAACCCCTATGGAAGCGAAACGACGTCGAAAAAGAAACGCTACGACGCCCAAGACGATCGGGCGGGGCAGATCGAAGATCCCAACAGGCCTGTTTAGACTGGCTCTCGACCACGTGATTTCCATCGCTAGGGCAGGTTGAAAGGCAGCGGTCCAGCGGCGAAGCCCGGAAATAACTGTTTCCCGCAGAATTGGCTTTCGTACGCCATCTGTCCGCCCCGGAAGACTGACCTGCGACAGCTTGTAATGCGCCGATTGGGCGAGACCGCGAACGGTCCCTTGCTGTTTCTTACTTGGCGGTAAACGACCCAATGCGATACGATGTCGTCGTGGTTTACGCACCTGATGATGCAGATCTTTACGACCTGTAACAAAGGCGTCTCGAGGATATCGCAAAGCGGTAAAGTGCGGCCACCACAGATCGCAAATTGAGCATTGAGACGGAGCAGAAAACTCATGAAAAGCAATCGATTCTGGTGGATTTGCCCTCTACTGGGTCTCTGTGGATTGAGTACGGCTCCTGGGCAACGGCTGGGAAATGCGCAGCCGCAGGCTGGAAACAGTCCTCTGGCCAGCGTTTTTCAATCCGCCCCACGTCCACTGCGACAACGCCTGGCCCGAGCGGAAAGAGCGTTGCAGGAAGAACGTTTTGGCGACGCGGTTGACGAACTAAATGGAATCCTTACGGGCAACGACGAAGGGCATGGATTTGGCCAAGACTTTTTCTGGGGCTCCGTCGATCAACAACAGACCCAAACAAGTATCAAGGGTCGCGCGTTGCAGCTGATCTCACAAATGCCGCAACGAGGTCGCGAACTTTACGAACTGCGATGCGGCGCCGATGCACGCGTACTATTACAGGAAGCGATCAAGTCCGGAGACATTACCGCACTTACGGAGGTATCAAGGAAGTACTTCCACACCACATCAGGCAATCAAGCAACGCTTTTGATCGGGCGTTACCACCTCAACCAGGGACGGGCGCTTGCCGCGGCACTCTGTTTCCAGAAGCTCGTCGTCACAGGTTGGCGCACAGAGAAATTTGAACCAGAAGCTTCACTCCTGCTCGCCACGAGCTGGCTCCGCGCCGGCCACACTGAAAAAGCGATATCCGCTCTAACTGCCCTGAAAGCACGACAACCGAACCGCACGATCCAGGTTGCCGGCAAAACAGTACCGCTGTTTGAGGATGAAACACAAGCCAGTGCGTGGCTGGAAAACCTGGTTGGTGCCGCATCGGAATTCGCGTTGCCAAGCGAATCACAGTGGTTAGTGTTTCGAGGAAATGCAACCCGCAATGGCACAAGTCGTGGCGGCCTGCCTCTCGTCAAACGACGCTGGCAAGTCCCACTTTCGATCGATCCCGGCGATCAAAAATTACTCACCACAATCCACCGTGGGTTTACGGACCGAAACCTCGCAGCACTACCAGCATTCCACCCGCTGGCAGTGAACAATGTTGTGTTAATGCGCACCGTACAACGAATCCTGGCAGTGGATTTCGAAACAGGAAAACGAATCTGGGAGTATCCCTGGTTCGAGAGTCTCGAAGAAACTGAACCGAACAATCAACCCGAGCCCGGTCAACGGCTCGCTTCCGGCAGCCTGCGTGACAGACAGCTACGCGAACGCATCTGGGAAGATTCAGCCCATGGGCAGATTTCGAGTGACGGTCAATCCGTGTTCTTGATTGATGGGCTTGATTTTGCGACGCAAATTCGGCGGCGTCCGCTGATGGTCGGTCCAGGCGGAGTTCGGCTGCAATCCAATTCCTCGACAACGCGAAACAAACTCGTTGCTCTAAGCCTTCCGGAACAAGGAAAACTACAATGGATCGTCGGTGGCCGCGATGGCGAGGATGAACCGCAACTGGCCGGTGCTTTTTTCCTGGGGGCCCCACTCCCATTACTTAGTGAACTATATGTGATCGCTGAGATCAATGGCGAGATTCGACTCGTTGTTCTCGACGCAGACACGGGCCAGCTTCAGTGGGCACAACAACTCGCACACGTTGAGTCTATGACGATCAATGTCGATCGTACCCGGCGACTTTCAGGTGTGAGCCCATCCTACGCCAATGGCCTGCTTGTCTGCCCAACCTCAGCGGGCGCGATCGTCGCCCTCGATGCAACCAGCCGATCGCTTCTCTGGGGCTACCAGTACCGAAAACAAACCACTCGATCGAGAACACGGTGGCGGGTACCTCTGCACGTGCAAAACCAGCAACCAGCGGGAAAACGCTGGGCCGATTCGAGCCTGACGATCGCTGATGGGCGAATCTTGCTCACGCCCGTTGAATCCGATGACCTGCATTGTCTCGATCTGCTGACAGGAAAACCTGTCTGGCAAACAACCGCTCGTGACAAACGACTGTACGTGGCAGCCGTTCACGAAGGTAGTGCTATTTTTGTAGGCCCTGACAAAGTGACTGCAGTTGGGCTACAAGACGGGCAACCCACCTGGGAGAAACCTGTCAATCTAGGTATCGCGATGCCCAGTGGACGGGGTTTCTTGAGTGACGGGTTCTACTATCTTCCCACAACAGCATCGCAACTGCTGCAAATCAATCTTGCAGACGGTACCGTTGACGCATCTATTCCGACCGGCAAGGTTCTGGGAAACCTGGTCTCTCATCAAAACAGCGTGCTTTCACTTAATTTTGATGCTCTAGTCAAGTACGACCAGCTGCAACCTCTGCGCAAATGGGTCGCCGCGCAGCTGGAAACACAACCGGAAGCGCCTTTGGTATTGATGCGCCAAAGTGAACTTTTGCTTCACGATGGACAACAGCAGAAAGCGCTCCAGACGCTGCGCTCGGCACATGATCTGACCCCGGTAGATGATCCGTATCGCTGGTCCATACGGTCCCTGCTGGTAGAAACGCTATTTGATGTCCTGCGCAAGGATTTTGCGAACAACCGCAAAATCGCCCTTGAAGTCGAGTCTTTGATAGACGACCCCCAGCAACACAAAGAATACCAATGGCTCGTTGCCGCTGGCTTCACGCGCAGCGGGGAATACTCGAAAGCCTTTGAAATGTATCTCAAGCTGGCAGGCTTGATCGACAAGGGACCTCAACAGCTGCCATTGATAACGGCAACTACCGAAGTGAACCCTGACTGGACAACACGAGAACAGCACCGAGTCGCGGGACAACTCGCCAGTTTGCTCAACCTCGCAACAAGTGCAGAGGCCAGCGAAAAAGAAACGATCAATCAACTCGTACAGGCCCAGTGGGAACAGACCATCAATTCTGAAAGTGAAAAAACGCTCAGACAATTTCTGTTGTTTTTTGACACCCACCCTCTGGCGGACCGAGCCCGACTGGCATTGGCTGCGACTCTGTCACGAGAAAAACCAGGCGTCGAAGCCGAGTGGTTATTACGCCGTGCGAGCGGAGCGATCGAGGCGTCAACCGCTGCGAGAGCGACTTTTCAGCTTATCGAGGTACTGAGACGCAGTGGGCAATTCACGGCAGCGGCGGTACAGTTCGAGCAACTCGTCACAAAGTGGCCCGATGTCGTCTGCGTCAATGACAGCACGGCCCGAGATTTATTTGAACAAGCCAAATCAACTGGCGAATTAAAGACGGCGCTGAATCCCGTTCCCTGGCGATTTGGCCAGGTACAAGGAACGGCAATCGGAAAGAAAACGCTGCAACGCTCGTTTCCTATCTTGCCGGTCTCCGAAGATGCGAATTCCGCGCCACTGCAATTCGATCTGATTACACGTGGACCGATCACTGTTCGAGATGCGTGGGGGCGCAAGATTCAGGACATCGGTTTACGGGCTACAAATGGTTTCACGCCACGTACTCCTTCCGGAATCGGACGCGTGAAAACCTTCGGACACCTGGCTGTGATTCTGTTGAATACGGAGCTTCTGGTCGTCGACCTCCTACAGGCCGGCCAATCGTCAATTCTCTGGCGACAGTCCATGCTCGTGCCCGACGAAGCCGGCAACCCTCAGCCCATTCGCGGTCGCCTCAGTGCATCCATGTGGGGCGCGGAGCGATATCAGTTTACCAGCGGATCACTGGGACCAGTTAACGACCATGGCGTCTACTTTATCAAAGGTCGGCAGTTAATCTGTGCCGATTTACTCACCGGTGCTGTAACCTGGACTCGAACTGGCTTACCAGCCAATTGCGATCTGTTTGGCAACCGCCAGCATCTCTTTGTCGCTCCATTCGACTCTGAAGAGGCAATGGTCTTTAACCCCCACGACGGAGCGGCACTTGGTACGCGCCCCATTCCCCCCAGGGAAAACCGTGTCACAACGTCGGCAGGCCACGTTTTGGTGTGGCAGTTGGAAGACGGAAAGTTTTCGGTAAGCCTCCGAGATCTGGCTGGGCAGAACGACCTTTGGCACCGCGTTTTCTCTAGCGATGCCAAGGGACGCCTTATCGAAAATGATGAATTCGCTGTCCTGCAACAAGATGGCAAATTCGAAATCCTTTCAATTCGGAACGGACAAACACGAGTCACCTCACAACTAAAACCAGAACGCGCGTTGTCGGGCATTTACGTCTTTCGCTCACCGGACCAATACCTGCTCATCACCAATCGTAATCACAATACGCCAACCCCAGACGGCGTGCACATTACGAAAGTCAATCTAGGTACGGCTCCCGCACCGATGATCAATGGCCACGTCTATGCCTTCAGTCGGAAGACCGGGAAATCGATCTGGCCTGGCCCAGCCACCATCACACGCTACTCGCTGCCCTTACGACAGCCAAGCGGCTCACCTTTGCTGGTCTTCCTTCGCCAGGTGAGTACTGCAAGCTCCCGGAACTCAAATGCACCTAGCCAACGTACGGAACTGGTCTGTCTAGATCGGCGCACGGGACGACGCGTATTCGAGCAGACAAGGAAAGATGGACTGGGGGGCACTAGCCTGTTCAGCATGGAAGCCCACCCAGACAAACAAATGATGCAACTGCGACTCTCAAGCAAGTCTTTTGAGTTCCTGTTTACCGATCAGTCCACCCCTCCTGAACCACCTGCCCAAATCGTCGAACTCCACTGGCTGGCACCTCAGGCCCTCGTGAATCGCGTCAGCAGCAGCATTTCAGGAGGAATCAAGCAGCTAATCAATGCCGTCCCGAAGCCCGCTGCCCCAGGAAAACCGCAAGACAAGAACGGCATATCACCGGATAAAAAAGACAAACCATAAGCCAGCTGCGATGTTGAGCAACCGCACCGGCCGGCGGACAGGATCGGCAAGTGCCAGCAGTTTAGATCAGCGCAAGCTAGGCAAATTCTTCCGCTCTATGTATGTTTAGCGTCAGATTCTGCAGTCCTCGCCTGTGCTAATCGTTGCCGCGGCGCGCAGCTGAGCGACATTGGTTAGGCGCTGGTGCAAGCACGACTTGTGTTTTTTTCACTAGTGTGTCGCGATACCCACAGGAGAGTGTCCTGGCGAATCGTGTACTGGGCCCGGCCACGACTGCGCACCACCTGGCAATGACTTGGAATTCAGTGTAGCGAGGACAGAGATGGCAACGGATGGCGACAACGGAACCACGGAATCAATCGGCAAGCTACGTCAGGCCCATGACAAACTTCGAAGTCAATTGTCTCAAGTCATCGTCGGCCAGGATCATGTGATAGAAGAGCTGTTGATTTCGCTGTTCAGTCAAGGTCATTGCCTGTTGGAAGGCGTACCGGGATTGGCCAAGACATTGATGATCAGCACCTTAGCTCGAACACTCAACTTGAGTTTCAGCCGCATCCAATTCACACCGGATTTGATGCCGGCAGACATCACCGGAACGGAAATCATCGAAGAAAACAAGAGCACTGGAGCGAGAGAACGACGTTTCCTGGAAGGGCCGCTGTTCTCACACATCATTCTCGCTGATGAAATTAATCGAACGCCTCCCAAGACCCAGGCGGCTTTGTTGGAATCGATGCAGGAACGCCAGGTAACTGTCGGGCGTGTCCAACACCCCCTAAGCGACCCTTTCTTTGTACTCGCCACGCAAAACCCAATTGAACAGGAAGGAACCTATCCGCTTCCTGAAGCACAACAAGATCGCTTCATGTTCAAGGTCTTTGTAAATTACCCCACCTTTCAAGACGAATTTGAAGTGGCACGCCGTACCACGACGGTTTCCTCTGACGAAGTTCAAGCAGTCCTCACCGGCGAAGAAATTCTGGCGTTACAACGGATGGTCCGCGAAGTGCCGATCACCGACCACGTAATCCGATACGCGCTCTCACTTGTCCGACAAACACGGGTCGACCACCCAGGTACTCCCGACTTTATTCAAGAAATGGTTGCCTGGGGTGCCGGGCCACGCGCGGTACAGTTTCTGATTCTGGGAGGAAAAACTCGAGCGCTGATGCATGGCCGTACACACGTCTCGACAGACGACATCCAGGCGCTCGCCGCACCTGTGCTGCGACATCGGATCGTTGTGAATTTCGCTGCGGAGAGTGAAGGTGTCACATCGGACACGATTGTCGAACGTCTACTAGAACTGACTCCTACCAAGGAAGACGAATTGGCGAACGATGCCCGATTCCAGCAAATTTTTGCATCCTGAGGCAATCAAGCGGATCTCGCGACTCGACCTCAGAGCTCGACACATCGTCGAGGGATTTCTGTCCGGAATGCATCGCAGTCCGTATTTCGGTCAGTCTGTCGAATTTCGACAACATCGCGAGTACGCTGCCGGCGATGACCTTCGGCATGTGGATTGGAAGGTATGGGCGCGGCAGGACCGGCTGTACGTCAAACAGTTCGAAGAAGACACAAACCTCCGCTGCACACTTCTGGTTGACGTGTCCAACAGCATGTCCTACGGAAACCGTTCTTTGAACAAATACGAGTACGGCTGCACGCTTGCTGCGAGTCTCGCCTACCTCGTACTGAAACAACAAGATGCCGTTGGCTGCGTGGCCTTCGACAGTAAAATTCGCGCCCAGGTTCCAATCCGCAGCAAGCGCAATCACCTTCACACGGTGACACAATCACTATCCGTCAACGCTCCGGAAGACAAGACAGACACTTACCGCGTCTTGAAGAGTGTGGCGGAAAGTTATCCACGCCGTGGAATGATGGTACTGGTATCTGACCTCCTCGCAGATTACGAAGGTACTCTGCGCGGCCTGAAACTCCTCCGCAAACGAGGCCATGACGTCCTGGTATTTCACGTGATGGACGATGACGAATTGGATTTCGAGTTCTCTGGACCACTCCGATTCGAAGGTCTGGAGACCCTCGACGCATTGAACTGCAATCCTCGTTCCTTACGAGACGGGTACCTGGAAGCACTCAACACATTCCTTGAACAATTGCGCCGCGACTGTGCCGGGAACACAATTGATTACGCGCTGATTCGTACTAGTCAACCATTGGATGCCGCATTGGCAAAATATCTGAGCAATCGGCTAGGAATGCACCACAGAAATTAGTTTCAATCAATCGAAACTGGAACACAGCACACTTAACCAAGTGACTCGCGACACGAACCGAGTGTCTCTTAATCGGTCATCGAACCATGCAGTTTGTTTACCAGTCGCTAACCTGGGGATTCTTGTTGGCATTGCTCCCCTTGTTGATCCACCTGATCAACATGATGCGCCACCGGCGCGTTCACTGGGCGGCAATGGAGTTTCTGTTACAGAGTTACCAAAAACATCGCCGCTGGGTTTGGCTTAAACAACTACTGCTGTTACTCGCCCGCATGGCCGCTATCGCGTTGGCCGTAGGAATGCTCGCACAATGGGTAACGCGCGGCGAATGGCTCGACATGTTCTCCGGAACTGCCACGCACCATTACGTTATTCTCGACGACAGTTTTTCGATGTCAGAACGTGTTGGAGGAACCACGGCCTTTGATCGTGCGCTGAATGTGCTGCGACAAATTGGGTCCGAAGCTTCGACGACCCGTAGTGGTGGCCAACATGCCCTCACGGTTCTGCGCACATCGCGGGTGATGCAGCACTCACCTTCCGCAACAGCGGGTGAATTAGAAGAACTTACGGATCTGAATGCCGAGGTGATTGACTCTGAATTCTCTGTATTGTGGGAAGAAAAACAGGCCACCATGGACGTTACGCAAATGTCCGGCAGCCCGTTGGCCGCGCTGCGCGTCATCGAAACGTTGTCCAAAGTACGTCCCGACGACAGGCAGGTTGTCTATCTCCTGACAGATTTCCGCACCGGACAGTGGGGCAACGCGGTCGAGATCCGCAAAGTTCTCAGACAAATAGAAAAAGCTGGCATCGCCATTCGCCTGGTGAATTGCGCCAGTGAGTCCTCACGCAATTTGGCTATTACTCGCCTCGAACCAACCAAAGATACACGTGCGGCTGGCGTACCACTCTTCATGAATCTGGACATCACCAACTTCGGCGCTGCCGAGGAACGGAATGTGCAGTTGGCAATACGCACCCGTTTTTACGGCAGCACTGCGACCGCACAAGCCAACCTGCGCGAGTTCCAAGGACAACTAGAAGAAATCTATATCCCTCCGGTAGAAAGCATTGCCCCCGGCCAGACAGTTACAAGACGCGTACAAGTCTATTTCTCAGAAGCTGGCCAGCACGTAGTCGAAGCGGAATTGTCCAGTGGTGACTCTATTGCCACTGACAACTACCGCTGGAGTGTCGTTGATTTTCCCGAAGGCGAATCAGTGCTGATTCTGGATGACGGGGAACGACGAGCGGCAGCCACAGATACGACGGCCATGAATCAGTCCTTCTTCCTTCAAAACATTTTCCAACCGGGGCGTCGAACCAACACCGGCATCCGACCCGATGTGCAAACCGACCAGCGCATCTTGCGGGACGCTACCCCCGAGTCTCTCCGAAAGTATTCTGCGATCTATCTGCTGGATGTCGAGCAATTAGACGACCGATCGATCACCAACCTGGAGGGTTTCGTGCGAGAAGGGGGGGGACTAGGCATCTTCACCGGCAACGATGTTGACCCCGCCTACTACAATCAACGACTCTACCGCGACGGTACCGGTCTGCTACCGGTACCCCTGCTGGGTACGATGCTACTGCCCCCGGACATTGATGCCGATCAGTCCGATGTCCAGGTAGCCGACCACCCCGTTTTTGAAACGTTTCAAGGGGATCGAAACCCACTACTTCGACGTGTGCGCATCGCCCAATACCTGAGACCCGCTGAAGACTGGCAACTACCGAATGACGCGCCACTGCGAATAGCGGCGAAACTACGGAACCAATTTCCGCTCGCAATCGAACAGCAATTTGGAGAAGGTCGAGTTCTCGTCATGCTGACAACACTCGCCCCTCAATGGAACAATTGGGCCCGCGATCCCAGCTTCGTCGTGGTCCTCCTTAAATTGCAGTCCTATCTCGCCGCACCTCACCGGAACCACCCTCAATACCTTGTCGCGGATGGACTGAATATCCCAGTCGACGGTAACCTGTACGAAGAGGGTGTCGAATTCCTTGCTCCAACCGGACTTCACGCCACCGATCGGAGCGTAATCAAGAAACCTGCCCAGAAGCTGGACCCACAAGATCTGCTCGCTCGTGCAACTCTAGACTGGCAGGAAACCCAACACATGGGAATTTATGATGTAGTAATGACCTCGCGCAATGGAGAACAGGCGTCTAACCGTTTCGCTGTCAATGTCGATGCACGAGAAAGTGACTTGACCGCCCTCGACCAAGAAGCCGTGCTCGCCGAACTTAGTCCAGTAAAACCGACTTACGTTCGCGCCGACCGATATGAAGGCGGCCTGGTGGAATCCTCTGGAATTAATCGAAGTCTGATGCTGATGATACTGCTGATCGCTTTGCTGATCGGTGAACAATGGCTGGCCTTCAACGCCAGCTACCACCCCGCGAAATCGGGAATCCCCGCGTGACAATCTTTGCCCAATCTACCCAGATTTCTCACGAGTTTGCTCGTGTGCTAGTGATGAGCGAATGGTGGCATTGGCTCCTGATGCTAGGGGTGATCCTGGGTGTCCTGACTTATACCGTCACGATGTACGTGCGCGACAGTGTCGAATTGCCGCGTGGGATCAGTGCGACCCTAACGCTACTAAGGTTACTCGCATTCACCGCCATCCTGTTCTATTTTCTCGGCCTGGAAAAACGTTCCGCTCGGCGTCTTGTCCGACCATCTCGCGCATTGCTGCTGGTTGACACCAGCCAGAGCATGGGATTACCAGCCGCTACAGCAACCGGAAAAATCACGCGCATTGAAAGTGTTATTCAGGAACTAAAAACAGGCAGTTTCGTCAAGCAGTTACGAGACCAACACGAAGTGGTTGTCTACCGGTTCGATGAAGGCAAGCAACCTGTCAAGCTGGCTGCCTTTCCCAGACAGCAGACTCTCCAAACGGATTCCGCGAGCGATGCCGTTGGCGAAGCACCCCTAGGAATGGCACGCTATCTCGCCTGGACGGGTTGCGTACTTGTCGGACTGGCATTCGTCGCCGGCGTCTGGCACTTCATGGTCGAACGACGCCGCCTCACGACCGAAGCAACATACTGGAGCTTGCTACTGGCAACCGTGTCTGCCATTGCCGGTTTGCTCTTCTTTTCAGTCGCCAACCTGCGGCACCCTGATGCTCCAGCGACGGCTTTACTGGGACTCGCGCCGACGCCATCGCCAAAGAACACGCAAACCACACCATCTGATCAACGCGCACCAGTATCCATCGACTGGAACAAGGAACTGATCCCACAAGGCAACGAAACACGACTGGGAGATGCCCTGCGTTTTCTGGTGCAACGTGAGCGAGGTGGGCCCATTGCTGGAATCGTTGTGTTTACAGACGGACGCGGCAACGCCGGACAAGATACAGAATTGGCTGTTGTTGAAGCCCGCAACGCCCGTATCCCAATCTTTGCCATAGGCCTGGGCAGCAACCAGCAGCCTGTTAACGTACGTGTCATTAATATCGAAGCACCTCAACGCGTGTACCCCGGCGACGATTTCACGATCTCTGGATACATCCAGTCTTTTGGTTTTGCGCAACGACAGGTCACTGTCGAATTACGGGCAGGTGCGTCTACTGCGGAAAACGCTGAAAACCGGTCGCAACTGATCGAACAACAAACAATCCGCCTGGGAAGCGACGGTGAAGTCCGCACTGTCGAGTTCTCGCTGGAGCCAAACGCGCAAGGGAAACAGGAGTACACCTTGCGGGTCCTAGCGCCAAACCAGGACGCCGAACCCAAGGACAACCAACTTGGGGCGATCGTAGAAATCGTCAAACGCAAACATCGGGTTCTGCTGATCGCAGGCGGCCCCGCTCGTGAGTACCGTTTTCTCCGCAACATGCTATACCGTGATCCAGAAATTCACCTGGAAGTCTGGCTACAAAGTGCTCAAGGTGATGCCGCTCAAGAAGCGGATGATGTGTTGTTCGAGTTCCCCGACAAAGAAGACCATCTTTTCAATTTTGATTGCATTGTCGCCTTCGACCCGAATTGGGAGTTGCTCGACGAGCGCGATGTCGAGCAACTCGACCGATTCGTAGCTGATAAAGCGGGAGGTTTGATCGTCGTCAGTGGGCCAGTGTATACCGCAGAATGGACTCGTTATCGACGTGGCCGCGACCGCCGCATCGACACGATCAAGTCTCTCTATCCGGTGCAGTTTTATACGCAAGGTTCGGCAAGCCTCAATCTGGGGCGCGTCGGTGGCGAACAACCATGGCCACTTTCGTTTTCTGTAGAGGGACTACAGGCTGAGTTTCTATGGCTTGAAGACAACGCGAAATTGAGCGAACAGACCTGGGCGTCCTTTGAAGGTGTGTATGGCTATTACCGCGTCAAGGATCCAAAACCTGGGGCCCAGGTCTTTGCCCGCTTCTCCGATCCAGATACCGCCATCGATGGTCAGCTCCCCATTTACCTGGCCGGTCATTTCTATGGAGCAGGACGCGTTTTCTTTCAAGCTAGCGGGGAAATGTGGCGTGTTCGCTCTGTTGATGACAGCTACTTTGACACCTACTACACACGCCTCTTGCGTTGGGCATCTGCTGGACGCATGTTGCGAGACTCCAATCGCGGCCTACTACTGACGGACAAAGACCGCTGTCGTATCGGAGACCATGTAATGGTGCGCGCGATCTTGCAGGATGCCCAACATCAACCACTTGTTGCAGACCAGGTTACCGCGCTACTACACCTTCCCGACGCGTCACAAAAGACCCTTTCATTACGACAGGTCCAGGACGCTTCCCAGGAGGGAACGTTTGCGGCGCAGTTTACCGCGTTACAATCCGGCAGTTATCGAGTTGATCTGGAACCGGCAGGAAGCAATACAGGCGAGTTGATGAGCAGAGAAGTGCGCGTTGTGGCGGCGCAAACGGAGACCGAGCGCCCCGAACGTAATGATCCAGGTTTGAGTTTGATCGCCGAACAGACCGGCGGGAAATATTACGTCGGTGTTGCAGCCGCAGTCCACCGCTCGACCGCTGGCTTGCCACCTGTCACTGGATTATTGGAACCTCAAGATCAGACAACGTACCTTCCTGGCACACCGGATCGGCAATTTGAGCGACAACTGATGATCTGGCTGATGGTGGTTCTATGTGGAATGCTCAGCCTCGAGTGGCTCTTAAGAAGACTTAGCCGGCTGGCATGACAGCAGATTTCTGGCTACCTGAAGTCGGCGCCGAGGTCTCGGAACTGGCGTCTAATGGCCTTCTCTACCGCCACCCGAACATTCAGCTGGCAACATTCTCGTAGGCCCACTTCCGGAGTGCTTTCTTGCCAGACTCGGCAAGAACTGCCTCCCAGCTTATGCCAAACCAGAGACTTAAGACCAACGCGCCCGCGGTACTGAACCGGCTCATCGCGCAACAAATGCCGTATTCCCGACTTCGGCCAACACCTCGCCTTGGGATAATTACCGGAAGGGCGGTATAATCGGTGCAACCTGCAAGGAATACCTGAGACCTATGGCAACTACCGCCCCGTCGCTAAATCTGGCACCACACGTCCGCTCGCTACTGGCGGGTCTGAGGTGGCGCATTCGTTGTTACGTCTGGCTGGAAGGCATTGCCCTCTGCCTGGCCTGGCTGGGACTTACGTTCTGGTTCGGACTCGCTGTCGATTTTCTTCCAGTTCTCGTCGGCGCCAGTGAATTACCACGCGCGGCTCGAGCGACGCTGCTGATCGGCACAGGAGTCGTGGCAAGCTGGTTGTTTTACCGCTGGGTTCTGCGACGCGTATTCGTACAACTTGGTGATCGCAGCATGGCGGTTCTTCTGGAAAGAAGATTCACATTTCTGGGCGACAGCCTGGTCACCAGTGTCGAAATGTCGAACGAACCAGAACGTGCAGTCGACTTCAACCCGGACATGTTGACGGAAACACACCACCGGGCAATCCATCAAATTCAAGAAGTCCAGTTGCGGCGTGTCTTTCGTTTCCCACCGCTGCTGTGGAAGTTAACGATTGCTACTGCGGCAACGCTGTCAATCATCGTATTTTATGCCACCAATCTGCCTGCGTTTGAGATCTGTGTTCGACGACTATACCTGTTAGAGAACCAGCCTTGGCCGCGGCGTGCTTACCTCGAGATGGATCGCATCGAGATCCTGTCAAATGACCCCACTGATCAAGTGCGGACGTCGCGGTTCCTGAATTTCGACAAACGCCGCTCCGTCAAAGTCGCTCGTGGCAGCAATTTGAGACTGTATGTAAACGCCGGCATGAAGGCCCGTGTTGTTCCCGACTACTGCACGATTCAGTACGAAACTGCAGACCGCGATCGAGGGCGCGTCAACATGTCGCAAATGGGTCGTCCACAAAATGGATTTCAACCCTACGCCTTCGACGGGAAACCGCTGCGTGGCATTCTGTCAAACATGCATTTCGATGTCATCGGATTTGACTACCGCATTCGCGACTTCCAGATTCAGGTTGTCGATCGGCCTGAAATTCAATCCGTGCGACTTGATTGCGAATTCCCGGAATACATTGAACGACTTCCGGAAACTGATGTACCGTGGACACCAGGAATGCAGCGTGCCCGTGGATCAACTGTCACCTTGCACTTCACCACAACAAAACGTCTTGACCAGGTCATGCTCAATTGGATTTCCAACGCGAATGCAAACACCACGAATAACCACACCGTTCCAATCGGACCGAATGGCAGGTCTTTCGCGTTTTCCAGTGGAGTGCTGGATTCGGATCTAATCTTTGAATTGACGTTACGTGACACCGACAACATTTACAACGACCATCCTGTACGGTTTGTCCTGACTGCGGTCGATGACGAAACGCCCCGAGTAGACGCGCAACTGTATGGCATTGGCTCTGCTATCACGCCACAGGCACGGATTCCCTTTCAGGGTACTGCCGAGGACGATTATGGAATTGCCAGGAGCACCGTTGAGTTGACACTACAACGCCCACCTGGCCCCGAAGGTACGTCATTTGAACAACTACGCCACTCGTACCCGTTCGAGCTAGGTGACACGCGGGACATTGACACGGAATTAGACTTTCGCAAACTCGACCAGGAAAAGCAGGTCGCGCTGCTACCGGGCGACAAACTGGAACTCAAGGTTACCGCACAAGACCGCAGCACTCTCCCTGGAGCACCACACCTTGGTGAAAGCGATGCCTTTCAAGTCGACGTGGTTTCGGACGACGAATTATTAAAGCGACTAGAACACCAGGAATTGGCTTTGCGACAACGTTTCGAGCTTATTCTCGGCGAAATGACTGACTTGCGAGACGATCTCATTCGTCTGCAAGACGACCTGGCAGTTGCCCAAAACAATGCGACAGCGGATCCAGCAACATCGCCTGAAACCGAAAACGCGACTGGCGACAACGGACTCAGCCCTCAAGATCGAGCCCGCGCATTCCGTCTTCTACGCATTCAACAAGCACAAATCCAGAGCCGCAAATCGACACAAGAAACCCTGGGAGTGGGAATTTCTTTTGAAGACATCTTGTTGCAGCTACTGCATAACCGGATTCCGAAAGCTGAAGAACGCAAGTCACGGATCAAGAACCGGATCGCCACACCACTGCGGGAAATCTCAACGGACGACTTCCCCAAACTGGACAACAGCCTCGAACAGCTAGAGTCCCTCGAAGACCAAATAACCCAAGCTGCTGCTGCGTCTGATACGGTGATTCAAGCAAACGCGATTGTCTCTCGACTCGAATCTGTGTTACAGGAAATGGTCGAACTGGAAACCTATAATGAGCTTATTGATCTGGTACGAAAACTGATTAGTGACCAGGAAGAATTGTCCAAAGAAACAGACAAAGAACGCAAGCGTCGCCTTTTGGGCCCGCTACTCAAACGCAAATAGAAATTGAATCAACGCAATGTTCAGAAGCCTCACGCTCCTTGCCTTGTTGTCTTGTTTCTGTCTGGCTCCTGCAGGCACGGCACAAGACCTACCTGCGGATGCTGAAAAGCCGCAAGACACGCCTCCCTCGGACGAGAACATTGCAAACCGGCAACTGAAGATCGCGAACCGTTTTCGGCGTTTGGAAGACCTACTTTTTCGCATGGCAGACTTTGAATCGACACAGAATCCACGACGCGCTACATTGCTCAAGCAGGCCTACAAGGAGTCCAAAGATCGACTCATCTCGAAAGACCTTGATGCACTTGTTGAGTTATTAGGAAAAAAATCACTCAAACCTGCAGTCGAAGGTCAGAAGCGAGTGGAGGATGATCTACAGGCCTTGCTGCAGTTACTGTTGAGTGAAAACCGCTCCGACCGCCTCAAGGATGAACAGCAGAAACTACAGAACGCCGTCAAGGAGCTAAAAAAACTTCAGCAGCTGCAACGTTCCAACCGTGGCCGTACCGAAGGCAACGCAGACCTGGAAGACCTTTCACGGGCACAGCAGAAAATCGCCGATCGTACTTCACGTGTCGCCGAACAACTCGAAGAGACTGAAGGTGGCGAACCCTCGAAAGACCGCAAAGCGCCGACCGATCAGGATGACAAGAAACCTGCACCAGACAACGCACCCTCCAAAGGCGATGATCCCACTCAAGAGTCCACGGAGAACTCCGACAACAAGAAGGATTCACAGACGGAACGTTCGCAATCAGATTCCCAGCCCGCGGACACTCCTCCAAGCGACGATGCACCAGGTGCAGAAAACACAAATTCCTCCGACAATGAGCCCACGAAAGACAGCAACTCCGCGGAATCCAATAGTCCTGAACGCCCACCTTCTCCGGAAAACAAAAGTGACGGCCAATCCGGAAAGCCGGGAGACAATTCCGGGGAATCAGCGAACCCTTCAGAATCGCAGAGCCCACAGACACCTCCCACGGGTGATCCACAACAAGACATACCGCCGTCGACTCAACAGCGTGTACAACAAGCCGAACAAAAGATGCGGCAAGCGCAGCAACAACTGGAGAATGCTCAAAGAAAGGAGTCGGTTGAGTCACAGAAAGAGGCCGAGCAAAAACTGGAAGAAGCCATCGCTGAGCTCGAGAAAATTCTGCGGCAATTCCGTGAAGAAGAAGTTGACCGCATGCTCGCTCTTCTGGAGAGTCGGTTCCGCAAAATGCGAGACATGCAGCTGAAAGTAAACGACGACACATTACGCTTGGACCGATTTGAAGAATCCAAGCGGGACGAAGAATTCAACGTACGGTGCTCGCGACTAAGCGTCTCGCAACAAAAAATCGTACTGGAAGCCAGCCGTACTCTGACACTTCTGCTGGAAGAAGGGTCCTCGATTGCCTTTCCGGAAACTGTTCAACAAATGCGTGACGACATGGAACAAGTCGCACGTCGCCTGGCTGAATCTCAGGTCGGAGACGTCACGCAGGTAATTGAACAAGATATCCTGCAAACCCTGGAAGAGTTGATCGAATCATTACAGCAAGCGCAAAGCGACCGCGAACAACAGCAACAACAACAGCAACAACAACAGCAGCAGCAATCAGAGGAGCCACCACTCGTGACGATGCTAGAGGAACTGCGGATGAT
>MDTE01094032.1_pt1 | contig 26006 bp, 25 predicted proteins | sample 811231 | NCBI WGS metagenome assembly MDTE01 (sample SAMN05326651, study PRJNA326480) | marine metagenome | isolation source: seawater | place: Indian Ocean: Red Sea | collected 2010
AATTCAGACAAACGAGGGGGTAATGGGGGGTTTCAGCGGGCCAAACACACACGTATAGGCTTCAGATTTTTTTGTCAAAATACTCCGACACAACAATCCTCGCCTCATACGGCACTCCCCGATAGACACACTTGGTCTTACGGACAAAGGCCTTCACTTCATTCAGACGAGCACGAACTTCAATAGGAGACATAACTAAGTACCTGTTGCATCCATCCCCCGTTCCATGAATGGATAGTCATGCGTCTACATAGCAGTAGATGAACGTACGGTAGTAACAGGTAACAACCGGTTATAACCGGTAATAACTAGGTAATAGTGAGGTATTGGTGAGGTTTTTTGTCTTTAAAGTTATAACTAGGTTACAACCGGTTATAACTACCCCCCTTACCCCCCTATTTGTCTTTATTTGTCTCTCTAAAGAAACCCCAAGGTCAGCTCCAGAGGAGATGGGCTTGGGGTCGCTCTAATCGCTGTCCAAAGGATTAACCAGAAGGGCACCACTCCTCCCGGTCAAACATGTGCAACCGGACGTTGGAAGGTGTCCCCTCTCGGTACTGTGCAACCACCCGTTGGGGGGCTATGGATCAATCTTTGTCTCCTACAGCAGACCCCTCAAGCCATGAGCGGGGCCTAGAAGGCGCTCTAAGGCCCCTCTGAAGCTGATGATGACCCAACCCTAGGACGAGGGCATCTGTAGCCCTCTGAGGGTCTTCTAGGAACATCTGTTGCATCGCCTCAAACTCCATCCGCTTTCGATCAGCGGCTTGCTTGTGAGCTGAGAGAGCTAGGGCGTCGGTAAACCACCGCACTCCCATCGCTAGAACGTCCGCCCGGTCATCGTGTCGAACGGCTCCCTTCTCTCGGCTCATGCGACTGAGCTGGTACATCAACATGTACTCAAGACGCTTGTCGGGAGCCTCCTCGGGGTTGGATCTGTAATCCCACTCGACAACCTTCGGGTCGATGATGAGGCGGTGTTGGTTCAGGACGGGTTCGAGCGTGTCGATGATCCGCTCCTCCTTTCGCACCGTCGCTCTGACCTCTTCGATGTTGAGGGCTGCCATCACTTGGTTGGCGTGCTTCTTAAGCAGCTCTGTGACGGCTCCGTCTCCGAAGTTGGACTCCACCACCAGAGTGGTGGCGTCATACCGCTTACAGAGCTTCAGAACGTCCACCAGCGTGGCGTCTGAGTAGCCATCGCGGTACGCCTTCATATCCCTCAGGAACAGGTAGCCGTTGGCCTGGGAAAGGACTACTGCGGCTGTCTCGTCAAGGCCCCTACCTGAGGGGTCCAGGGCGACGATGGTCTCAGAAAAGTCGCAGCAGGCAGCGTCGATAAACATTGGGGAATACCAACGGTCCCCTGGAAGGCCTACAGCGGGCAGATTGCCGCAGACATAGCGCGGATCAGCACTCCAGGTGTATTTCTCTGCACACTCATTGCCGATAGGCGTGACGATGAAGTCGGAGAACCTGAGCGGAAACTTGTCGAGGTCAGAAAGGGCCGTATTGAGCTGGAACTGGAGCTGGTAGTTCGACCTCCCCATCGAGGCCTCCCGCTCCGAAAGCTCTTTGTCTGAGAACCGAGTGTCTGTTGGAGATCCGATTTCAGCGCCGTTGTCGAGGTCTTCCAGCAGTTCTGGGGCTAGCAAGCCCTCATAGATCTCTGGTTTCTCTGGATAACGCGACGGCCACACGTATGGCTTATATCCCCGCTGCCCAAGAGTTGTGTAACAGCTAAAGGAGTTTTGTGGGGTGCCCAGAAACATAATCCGTGAGGATGGTTTGGGCATGAGGATTGCCTCAGATTCAGAGATTAGTTGCAACAACTTCTCCCTTTGTTGGTCCGTGGAGCTGTTATTTGGAACCTCCACATCGTCAAACAAAAGAATATCTGCACGACTCCCGGTCATGTTGCCCGTGATGCCGACTGATTTAACCGAGGGGCTCTGGGTAGGAGTACAGCCCCCGATGTCAAAGTTAATCCTAGACCACCGATATTCGTCTCCCTTTGGTCTCATGTGGGCTAGCCAGGGGATAGTCAGGATGAGCTTCTGGATAAAGATGCTGTTGTTGTCTGCCCGCTCCTTAGACGCGGAGACACACATCACCTTGACATTGGGATCCTTGTATAACTCCCAGAGAACGTAAGCAGCGGTCACGTAACTCTTACCGATCCCTCGAAACGCCTGTATCTGTAGGCGTTTAGGTCCATGTTGGAGATAGTTTGCGATGCAGTATTGGGCTCTTGTGGGGGCTGGTAGGTTTAGTTCATGCCAGATGCAAGAAAGAAACGTTTTGAAGTCCCCCTTCAGACGGCTCTCTAAGGCCTCTGTTTTATTCATTAGATGTATCCATACCAGAACAAGGGTGGAGGCCCCTTGCAGAGCCTCCTAGACGCCTTAGAAGGAGTATTTGACTCCAGCCTTAGTGGAGTAGCTATTGGTTTTGTCGATAGTTACACCGAGTTCTGCATAACCGACAAGGCCATCAGTGATGGGAACCGAGCCACCTGCCTTTCCGGTCAGGAGGATCTCGGACTCACCACCGTCCGGTGCGAACAGGGAGGGGCCAACTTCAGCGTAGTAACCAGATCCTTCCCAACCAATGTGGAAATCGGTAACAGAACCCTGGAACTTGGAGCCCACATATCCACCATTGTTTTCGACAACGGCGTATGGGCCAGCGATGGCACTACCAGCAGTGATAAGCGTGATGGTGGTAGAGCCAATAAGAGCTTTGATCATTGTTTTTTCTTTTTGGTTTTCTTTTTAGGTTTTGAATATCCAGCACCTCGAAGGATGCTGATAGCGTCGTTAGTTGCTTTTGTACGGTTCTTCAGTTTGTGGAAGAGACCGACGTGTGACGGCATCTGACCAGGCATCAGTTCTGCTTGCTGGTAGCAAGGCCAATGGTTCCGGTGGTCTTACCAGCCACAGTGGCGTTGGTGACGTTGTTGTACTTGGTGGTGATCGCGGTGTTAATCAGTTGAACAAGATCAGCAACGGAGTAGTCACCAGTAGCTGCGTTAGCAGTAGCTTGGGTCAGAGCAACGACACCGCTGTGGGCAACGTCGGGCTTCAGGATGTAATTGCGCTCGTTAGAGATAGGCATTTGTTAAGCAGCAATCTGCTGCGAGAAATTTGTGGTCAAGAATTCATCGAGGGAAAGGCTTCCCTTGGCTTGATTACAGGCAAGACACGCTGTGCGACAGTTCTCAGCATTTGTTGGTCCCCCCTTACATTGAGGAACCACATGGTCAATCGTGAGGTTTTCTGTGGAACCGCAGTATGAGCAGCGGTAGCCATCACGTTGTTTAATTAGATCTCTCCACATCCGCTTAGCGTCTCCGCTGCGGAATGTGAGTAGATCGTGCATGAGAGACTTTGGCGTGTCCATAAATCATCAGCCTTTTTTGAGACGTCCGTTCCGGCCATGTCCATTTCTGGCGCGGTTTTTCTTTGGTGATTCCTTTACAAGGCGGCCTGACTGCGTATGCGACATGTCAGGACCCCCCTTGCCGTAGATCCCTTTGCGCCGTCGAGCGGCATTTAGCTTGGATCTATACTCTCTGTTCGCGTCAGTCTTATTACGCTTACGCTGTGCAGCGTTCTTTTTTGCGCGAGCTTTAGGGTTCTTGGCGTAATAGCGTGCGCTTTTTCCAGGGTTGGAGGAGCGACGTGGAGCCATTACTTCTTACCTTTTTTAGGGAACCCTTTCTTCATATTGGAGTAAGCTTTTTTGGAGATAGTCGAGTTCTTCTTAGAACGGGACGTCCCTGCTTTCTTACGCTTATTGATGTTGCGGTAGAGACTCATTTGACTTCACGTTGAACGTCGTCGAACGAGAGTTCTGGGATCAGACCCATCAGGTCTGCCAGCGGACTGTCCTCAACAGGAACTCCCGTGATGTTGTTGATTTTCAGCCACTCAACAGCAGCTCGAAGATCAGCCGTCGAGGCCTCACCACCTTTTACCCGAGCAATAAACTCAGAGGTGACGAGACCGTGGAGCAGCTCGAACTGCTCTTCAGTACCCATGTGGGTTTTCTTTTTTGAGTTAGCCATCAATCATTTACGGATACGATAGGAACGATGTCGTTGCAGAGGATTTCCATCCGGGAGCCCGGACGAAAGGTGAAACCCTTAGTCTGCAGTTCTGAACATCGAAGAGCCCTCACAAGCTCATAATCAAGCCGCATCTTTTGCTCATTGCGTCGAGCAATGGACTTACAGAGTTCAGTCATCGAACCATCTAGGGGGACACTGATGCTGACCTGTGCTCCGAAGTTATTGGAGCGGACATAGCCAGCACTCTCGAATGGGATTGTGTCGTTACCCAGATAAAACGGGGAGAACTGAAGTGTAGTCCCGTTACAGCTATTATTAGAGGCAAAGTATTGCCTTGAGGGTGCTCCATTGTTCTGAAATTGCACCGCTTGATTAGTAACATTTCCGGTAGCTGCTGCTACTGGAGATGATGTATTTTGTACCTTTGGATCTTCTGCTAGAGCCGGTAATCCGCTTACTGAGAGAACACCGAGAGCGACGTAGTTACAGAGTTTTGATTGATAACTTCGTCGATCAGTTGAGTCTCGATGACCCCTGCGGGTCGATTGACTGTCTCCAACTGAAACTGCTCTCCGGCATTGGTCACGGAGAAGGTTGTAGCAGCGTCCAAGATGTCCCCACTTGGGGTTACATTGGTTCCGCTCCACGATTTATATGTCCCTCCTAGGGTTTCGATAGAAATAGTTCTGTCAATATCCACCGTTGTGGTGGTAGTGCTCTGCATACTTCCTTGAGTAAAGTCGGCAGACACCTGGCTGAATGCAGCAGGAGCCGCTGTTAGCAGAGCGATAAAAAAGAAAATACCTTTAAACATCAGTCTTCCTTCTTTTTAGGATCAGAGGATTTGGAATTTGGCTTACTGTTGGACGTATTCAAACCAAAACTTGCAAGAGCCCCAGTAAATACTGAGGCCACGAATGTTATATCACCGCCGCTTTGTCCTTTTTTGAACATAGGCAGCTCGACATAGTTTAAGGTGATAATAAAACCACTCCAAACTACAACACCTAGACGAACAAATGTGCCTAGGATATGAAGTTCATGGTCAGTGCTTTCTTTCACCTTGTTTAAGAAGCTTCGGGGGGCTTCTTTTTGGTTAGTTTGTTCCATGTCTGTTTAAACACAGGCTTCATCAGAGTGACTAGCCACTTAAACAAAGACGTAGCAGTAAGGGTGGCTGCAACGCTAATGAATGCAGTGGTAGCTGCCGTCGTCATGATCTCCGTTGTAGGCATCGGGACCTCTACATCAGTAAAGGGGACCTCGATCAACTGAGCTTCGGGCGGCAAAACCTTTGGAGCGGGTGCTTTTGTTTCCTGATCCTCTTCCGGTGGGGGATCTTCATTTATCCCCTCAATACCAGGCGGGGGCTGAAGGTTGCTTGGAGGAACCACAAGAGGCGGGTACTTAGGTAGTTCCGCCTCAGGCACCTCCAAGGTTGGTTCAGGTAAGAGAATTCGCTCTGGTACGGCGACAGAAGGAAGCTGGGGAGCTTCCGGCCAGCTCATTCAAGCTGACCGAACAGGCCTCGTTCGATAAAGGCCACAGCCTCATCATCTACAGAGTTGTCAGATTGTTCTGCCAGTTTCCTTAGAAGATCAACGATAAGGCGTTTGACCTTGTCAGAATTAAGGAATGAAAAAAGGATTGGACGGATAAGAGTAATCATGATTATTAGAGAGCAGGTCCTTCGCTCCAGGTTTGAGTAGCTTCATCCCACTGAGGATTTTGCAGCTCTGGAGCAGGATGTACAGGGGGACTCATAACTCCGCCTTGAGAGTTAAAAGTCCAACTTGTCCAGGTGGGGTGATCGATTGCCCATTGAGCCTCGGTTGCAGCTTGATAGGCAGCAAGCTCATCAGCAGTCATGGCTCGGGCTTCATAACGCTTATAGAAATAACCGTCTTCATAACGGATTTCTCCATAAACGGACCACACTTGATTCCAATCAAGGGGAATTTCTCTTGTCACTTGGAATGGTTTAAATCGCTCTGGAATAGAACCATCACGAAGTCCATCCTGAAAATACCCGATAGAACGTACAGAACTTTCGTCATAGGGTTGTCCAACAGGATTATTTTCACTGTCGGTCTCAATATAAAATTTACTCATTGTACGTCCTCACAATTAGTAGATGGGTAGCTACGGGTTTGTCCTTCGCCAGCCCACATAATTCGTACAGCGCCGTCACCACCGCGACCGCCGCCATTGCTAGTTCCTGATCCACCGGCACCACCGCCAGGGTAGCCTCCATGAGTTTGGGCACCGTTATTGGCGTAACCAGAATTGTTTTCTCCGTTGCAACCGGAATATCCGGTCAGTTCATTAGAGATAATTCCAGTACGGGTTGAACCACCTTGTCCACCACCACCAGTAAAGGGGGAAGAAGCATTATTAGGGGTGCCACCTCTTCCAGTATTACTACCGTAGCCTTTACCTGCACTAGCATTGTAATCAGTGCGAAGACCATAGATACCAACACCGCCACCAGCTCCAGTGCCATAGGTAGAAGAATAAGCTTTCCCACCGGCACCGCCTCCACCTTGTGCCTGTGCGTCTTGATTATTGTTGCCACCGTTACCTGCGTAACCGCCAGCGCCGCCGCCGCCGTTCCAGCCATTGCTGCTTCCGCCAATACCTCCTCCATCACCTACATAATTGCCGAGAGTACCAGTATTTTGGGCTTGGCCTGCACCGCCGCGACCTCCGACAGTATTAATGTCAATAAAATAAGAGTCTTGCCCATGATTTGCACCTCTGTTGCCTGCTTGGCCAACGAAAACTGCGTAGCTTTGGCCAGGGGTAACTGAGATATTGTTTTTGTAACCGAGTCCACCGCCGGAACCGCCGCTATTTGCCCAGCCAGCACCTCCACCTCCACCACCGCCTACACAAACGACAGAGACAGAAGTGACGCCTGGTGGACAAACCCACGAATAGTTTCCAGGTGACAAAAATTCAGCCTGTGAACCCGACTTTAGCCACTTAGAAGCGCCAACATAATGCTTATAGGAGTTTAAATCGTAAACTCCAACTCTTTCTGTATTATTTGTACCAAATGTTTTAAAATTTTTAGTAGACATTCAGACCTCATCAAGTAATTTCAAGTACAGCAATAGTTGCACTAAGATTATTATTGCTGTTGGTAGTCAGTTTAATGCTTTCGCCTGCTTCCAGCACTACTTTATTTTGGACAATATCAAGACCAACTTCTACTGGAATATCAGCTTCTTTAATCAAGGTACTGCCGACAGTTGTTCCGTCAGATTCAATGATTTCAGCAGTTGCATTGACAAGACTTGTGCTTTTGTTTGCCAAAGAAATTGACAAAATAATAGCAACGGCACCAGCAGAAGTAGGAGCAGTGTAGGAGACGGTTCCAGCAGCAGCTACATCGCCACCAGCACGCTTAAAAGTTTCAGCCATTTGTTTAAATAATTAGTAAAAAATAAAATTAACCAAGTGCAAGAGCTACACCAATAGAAGCCTTAGAGGCTACTTGTGAATCCACGTAGGCCTTACGTGCTGCCTGATTGTCGGTTTGAGGATCGGTGCCTGGCAGATCAATATGACCACTAACACCAAGAGAACCAGTAAGAGTAATGTTACCAGTACGAATAATGTTACCAACACCAGTTAGGTTGCCAGTAATTTCAAGGTTACCATTAACAGTACCGCCAGCCTTGGGCAAATAATCAGCCCAGCTAAGCCCACCACTACCATCAGTAGTCAACGCATAACCGGTGGTTCCTGCAGTATCAGGAAGGGTTAGGGTATAAGTAGCGCCAGCAGAGTGTGCAGGTCCCTTAATCTTAACTCCGTGGGAGTTGTTCTCACAGTTCAGAGTAATTTTACCTGAACCATTAGTAGTGTCACCCCGAACAATAGCCTCACCGTCGAAGCTCACATCGCCAGTAAAGGTCCCACCTGCACTAGGCATTTTGGTGCCAATAGCAGTGGTATTAGTGGCAATGTTCGTTGTGTTAGTGGTGATATTTGTTGTGTTGGTCGCAATATCGGTAGTGTTAGTTGCGATGTTAGTCGCATTAGTGGTGATATTGCCAGAATTAGTGTTGATACCGTTGGCAGCAGTTGCCAGATCTTCTACAGTAATCGGAGTTTCTGCTCCTTGGTTATTGGTGTAGAGGATAGTATCGCACTTGAGTTTTCCGAATGCCATAATAATTAAGGAAGAACAGTTAATTTAGACCCATTATTAATAGTAATTGTTGCCAAAGGATCAATCGTAATGTCGCCTACGAGGGCTGCATTGTGGTTTGTTGGAATGATCTTATTGGTAGTAATAGTTGTTGGAGTCTCAATAAATGCAGGAATAGCAGCAGCACCACCACCTGCAAGATCTCCCCAAGTAGCACCGTTGTAACCTTCAAACTTTGCAGTTGATGTGTTAAAACGGAAGTGACCAGCTAGCGGATTAGATGTACGCTGTCCTGTTGTGCCAGCAGGAATTAGAGCCTCGCCAGTCAGATTAGATTGTTTGACATAATCCGAAAGCTGGGTGGCACCCGATGGGATATTGACCGCACCAGTCTGTTGGTTAATTTCAAACGTACTGCCTGCTCTGAACGTCCCTTTATCATTAACAGTGACGGCCCAAACTTTACCACCGTTGAGTTCGATGACCTCATTGTTGGGGTTTGGAACTCCACCATTTTCAGGAAGAGCGGAATAATTAGTACCAGAGCCGACGTACTCCATCGTATGACCGCTAGAAGCAATCATTGAACGGAGATAGAAGCTGACAGCAGCCCCTTGGGCAACGTCATATTGAATGCCCAGGTTGATCGAACGATCAGTGGGGTCTGGTCTAATGACAGTCACAGTCCAACCAGTACCAGCTGCTGCAACGCTGAGGATCTCGTAGGTTGACGTTCCGTTGGTATCCACAACATCCATCAGCATGTTTGGCTGAGGGCGTGTGGCGCTGCCGTGCCAGTTAGCAGCAGCAGTTGGAGCATCAATCGTGATAGCCGTCACATACGGAGAGACCGCAGAAGCAGTCACAGCGTTAGTGGCAGTAGAGGTAAAGACTGCCGTCGAAGACCGACCATCAGCGACGAGAGCTTGATCGCCAAAGTCTGTGGTAGATGCAGCCAAGTTGGCCTGTCCACCATTCAGACACTTAATATGATATTTATTAAAGAAGGCATAGCTAGAAGTACACTGAGCGTAGCCATTGTTAGTGACCAGGATACCTGGACCGTTTAAGCCTACGTGTGTGTAACTGTCGCAAACCATAGACCGCAAGGGGCTGTTGGTTGAAACAGTTGAGCCGTCCACAAGCAAACCACCGCCTGTGGGCAGTGAGGTGAGGTCTCCAGCTTGACCACCTCTAGGGTTGTGTGCATTCAAGTTGTTGTTATCAATCTCGCTATCGGAGAAGTTTGTACAACTTTGAATGTAAGGTGATTTAAGAATACGAGCCCCTGCATAGAACGCAACGTTCCAGCCTTGATCAATAGGCAAGAGAGAATCAACAGAGTTACCAGTACCCGTTCCAGCTTTAACACCAGTAAAGGTAATGTTCTGCATAAACGTACCACTGTTCACCTCAAACAGTGTTTCGTTTTGCGTGCTGCCCGTTGGATGGACAATGCAACTACGAAGAGATTGACCAATAATCGAAATGTTCCGACGTTTGATCTGGATAGGAGCAACCTCTTGATAAATACCTGCGGCAAGGATGACAACTTGTCCGTCACCGTCGCCTTCGACAGTAAGTTCAAAGCCTGATCCAGTACCACCAAGATCGGTGTTGGCAGCAGAGAGAACATCTCCGATACCGTAATCTTCGAGTGTTGTCGTGTTGTTGATGGTGACAGTATCTACAGCACCACTAGCAACCGTGATGTCTGCTGTGAGTCCTGTACTACCACCACCTGTGAGGGGGACGGCGGGATAGGAACCATCGACATAACCACTACCAGCATTTGTTTTGCGAACGCTAATTTCAGCGTTAATCTGCTCAATAGCGGCTTTAATTGTTTGCTTAGGCGTACTAATCCGGTGGCCGTTAGAAAGGTTGCTGCCTGCAACGGGGTCTACATAGACAACACTAGGTTGTTGAGTAAACGTACCACCTGAGGTAATTTCAAGCCAGCGAAGGCCGTCCCAGACGGAAAGAGTTTTGTCGCTGTCGTTTTGAATCCAAGTCTTACCAAGTTCCCAGGCAGAGCCAGAGGGAGTTGTGGTTTGAACCAGAGTATCAAAACGGCGTGCGGCAGCAGAGGCAGTAAAGATATTGGCGTCTGTGGGTGTGGGACCAGCGTTTTGTTCTGCGTAATCAATGATGTCACTGTCTTTGATCCGGTCAAAGTCAATGCTGTTGATACCCAGGCCTAGGTCTACAGAGCCGTTACCGTTACTGGTGACGGTTACACCAGTGCCATCAGTAAGGATGTTGTTTTCGATGGCATAATCAATATGCTCATCAATCGCTTCAGTTGTAGCGATGTGGTTGTTGCTATTAAACCAAGTAGTAGAGCCGTCAACGATGTCGGCACTTTTAATACGGTCTAAGTCAACGCTATTAGCGCCGATGCCAATAGTAGGTGTTCCGCCTGTGGAGGTATAGGTAAGACCATCCTGAACGGTAACATCATTATCTAAGGCATCATCAATTTTGGCTGCAATTCGGTTTTCAATCGCCCCAGAGGTTGCGATGTTGGAATTGTTTGTCGTCCAAGTTTCACCAGTATGGAGAGTCTCCGTGGTGTTGTTCCAAGTCTCGCCGTCGAGATGTGCTTCTAAGGCATTAAGAGCATTCGTCTGCGAAGTATCGTTAGAACTAATTAGGGTTCTTACTGCAGTGTCGAGAGCATCAGCGTAAGCCTTAGTCGCTGCTTCCTGAGCGTTGGTGGGGTCAGCAAGGTTGGTGATATTAAATCCACCAAGATCAACATCGTCAGGAAAAACCGCGTTGTAGAGGGGGACATACTGGTTGTCTTCTTGTGCTTTGTAAAGAAGCAAACGGTAGTTATCGTTGAGATCCTGAGACCTAATTGCAGAGCCTGCAAAGAAGGTGGCAGTGATGCTGTCAACGTTAGTAACTCGTTTAATAACGATGTCCACTCCACTAGCAGGAGCGGTGTTTAGCTGAATAGAGGTAGGGCTGGCAAGTGTATATGCAGTTGTAGCTTGACTATCGACTTCTACAACGATGTCGCTAGTTTTGATGTATGGAAATGTAAAAGGGAATAGGACCGTGGTCCCATCCCCTGTATGAGTATTTTGGGTAACAGCCATAGCCGTTAATAGCTAGAAAAACGTAGTGCATCTAGACGTTTGACATAGTCTTTGTCTAGCTTTAATTTTCCTTGGATTGCTTCATCAAGTCTTTGTTGGAAGGCTCTGGATGTTTTGGTTTGCCCAAGTTTCATCACACTCTTAGCGGATGATCCGTAAGCGCCGATGATTTCCATTAGGCGTTTGTAGACAGGAGTATCTGATTGTTCCTGTCCTTGCTCAATACGAAGATCAGTATTTGGCTTATCAACGTCCTTGTACTGATCGCTATTGAAGTATTTGAGGAGTTCCTGTTTCAGGTTGCCATTGCTGGCCCTAAGAAGCTTGAATTCGACCATCTCATCATTAGTGAGGTCAAGTCCTTCAATTCCTCTAGTCTCCTCATCAATGTTCACCCCCGCATCAAAGAGCATTTTCTGCAGAGGGTCTGTGCGGTCTTGTGAGAAACGCAAGCCAAGCGGAGAGAACATATTGATCAAACCGAGCATGTTTCCACCGCCTACACCGTACCCATCCCTAGTCAAAGGTTCACTGGTTAAGGGGTTGGTCCTTGCGGGAAGCATTAAGGAGGCTCCCAGACCAAAGTTCTTTTTGATATACCATTGGAAAGTAGGCTCAATAGCTGAACGGTGCTCTCGAATGTAGGGATCAAAGAGTGCTCCAACTTGGCTTCTCATACCGGAATAAGGCACGATTCCGCGAGCAATGTTGCCTGCAATGCTTTCTCGTTCCCAATCGTTTGTGCTGAGAATTTTGGCAGCCGTTGCAACCTGAGCAAGGTAGCTTTTGTTGATAATGTTAGAGGCAAGAGCAGCGCCAGCAGTATCAATACCAAGCTCGCCTTGAATACCAAGAGATCCAATGTCGGCAAACAATCCAATGACAGAGGTAGCGGGTTCGAGGCCTTGGTAGTTAATCTCTCCACCAAACGGAAGCTTTAGGGTGAAGGGCTTATTGCCTGCTGCTCTCCACTCCTTATTTGCTTGAGCATTGAGTGGTCCGGCACCAGTCAGAGCACCACCAGCACCAAGAGCAGCAGCAGTTGTTCCAATGATGTAAGACAGAGCTTCTTGCCCGTCGCTCATTGCTCGGTAGTAATCACTACCATTTTTGTATGCCTGACTACGCCTCTTCATGATCGTAGAAAGGCCGGGAGTCAAGCCAAATGCACCCTTCAGAATTTGAGAAGGGGTTTTCACAAAAGTAAGACCTAACAGCCTGCCTCCAGGCATAGATGCAAGCTCATTAAGCTTTTTAGTGAGGAAATCAGTTTTCTCAAGTGGTTTCTGGAAAGTGAAAACTTGAGCAAGTTCGTTGGCTTCATCGTCAATAAGCGTCAGCTTATCTTCACCAAACACATCTAGCTCATGCTTCTTTTTGTATTTAGCGACGAGATCAGCAAACTCTCCAGAAGATTTAACGGTCAAAGGACGATCGCCAAGGATATCCAAGGCGTCCATCGTGGCTCGCTGTGCAATAATCTGTCTACCAGCAATAACCTTAAAGAAACTATCGACTGAACCCATAAGCCTCATCATTGGGCTCATAAAGGGGCTGAGCAGGAATTTACGGAAGTTGATAGCTGTCGCAAACAGTGTTTCTTGATACCAAGAAAGCTCACCAGCTTCACGCATTGATTCGATCTTTGCCATCTCTTTAGTGAGATTTTCATCCCAAACCTGATAGTTGGGTGAATCAAAGTCGAGTTGTTTGAGGTTATTGTTATAAATCCTAGGTAGGAGATCAGTAATCTCCATATAGGTTTCAAGTGTGGCACCAAGAGAAGCCACAGCTTGGTGACGAACAGTTTGATTGGCTTTACCAGGCAGGTATGTTCCGATCATTGCAAGCAAAGGATGTCCTGTTGCTTGATAGAAGTTACCCCAGAAGTTACGAGCTTGAGTTGCCAGACCAGAAAGAATAGCGTTGATGTAATAACCATCAGCATTCTTCAGGTGGGCGGTCGTCAACGCTTTAAGAACATCAACTTGTGTAGAGGCAATGTCGTGTGAAATGGCATACGCATTAATAGCCCTGCTTATTCGACGAGCCGCAGATTTGGGATCAGTACGAATCTCGTCACCAAGGCTCATAAGGACGTTATATGTCTGCTCCTGGCGGGCAAGGATGTCATTATTGCGATCAATGAGTTCCTGCAGGAGTTCACTGTTCTGTGGAGTAACCCGAGAGCCAGTATTATCAGCAACCACTTTTAATTCTCTGAGGTGAGAACCACGAGCGGCTGTATCGCTCTTGAGAAGGTTGACAAGAACCTTGAAACGCTCATTGAGACGTTCCATATTCATTGCCGCTTCAGGGGCTCCCTCTTTGAGTTGGTTAGTGATTGTTTGGGCTAGCTCCTTACTTTCGATTTGGAGCTGCCTGATAACACGGTTAGAGGCCTCTCGACCCTCAATAGACACAATAAAGAACCGACCATCATTTAGTTGAGTACCGAACTGTTCGTTGGTTCTTAAGTAACGATCAAGCTCATCACCGCTTAAAGCTTTGATCTCACCTACCAGATCATCAACGACTTGACTTTGCATAGCCTCAATGATCTCAGAGTCAGTGCGGCCGGTAATCTTGTAGAGCTGCTCTCCAATTTCCCGAAGCTTGACAAACTCAGTGCTGTCCCTGGCCATAGACCGGTAATCAGCTTCTGTAAATCGAATCGGTGTGGGGTTAGCAGTTCCTACGTTTGATTTAGTCCTAACATCGCCTGTGTCTAGCTGGGGGCGAGGCTTAGTGGGGATGAGTTGGTCAGAAGTTTTACCAGCCTCCATCGCCTGTTTACGGGTGGTTGGTTGGATTACTTCTGCTTTCTGAACGATCTCGTCAACCTTAGGAGCAGGCAGGTCGGGATCAGCCTGAGCTTTGATCTCCTCAGCTTTAGCTTTGAACTCAACATCTTGACCGTTGATGCGGGAGTACATAGCCTCACGTTCAAGCTTTAGTTGCTTGATCATTTGACGGGCAAGGGTTTGCTCAGCAAATAGAGGTTCCAGCTCTTGGCGTTGCAGGGCAGCAGCCTCATCGGCTGCTTTAGCCTCAGCTTGTAACCCTTTAACTTGCTCGTTTAGACCCTCAACAGTGTCGATAGACTCATCAATAGGAGCGGGTCGCTCGACGTTTGGTAGACGCTTGAGGAGGTTTCCTTTGACTTTGGATTCAGGGCCACCTTCAATAGAAGAAATAAGATCATCAATGTTGCTACTGGTAAGCCCTTTGACACGTCGTCCCGGCGTGATGGTGATACCACGAGGCAGAAGTTTGTTGTCTTTGAGGTACTTGACTTGATAGGCAGACAGGTTCAGCGGGATTGTTTGGCTGGCCTCAAGATCTGCCTTACGAGGAGCGTTAAGAGAACGAGTTTGAATGTCTTGAATATCTGCAGCTCGCCGCCCACTAAGAGAAGATTGTTGGGTGAGGTTTTCAGAGAGTTCTGCAACACGAGCATCTAGACCTGCAGACATTTGTTCTGCAGATGCGATGTTTCGGTCGAGTTGATCCATCTGAGTCTGAATACCTTTCCAGGACAGACCATCAATCACCTGCTCATCAGGTTCGCCGCCATATTTAACTGTGTTATGAATTTTATCAATAACATTTCCGGCAGCCAAAGCTCGGGTTCTGGCATTGAGATAGGCAGCAACATCCTTGTTTCCCTTTGAAGCCTTCTCAATAAAGTCATTTAGAGGCTGTCGAGCATCAGTAATTGCTCGCAAGGCAAAGTCTTGCTGAACCTTGAGGGTGTAGTTGAGAGTTTTACCGTATTGATCATCGGCGTAAGTCTTAGCAAGTAGGTCGTTCAATCGACCGCGTGCTTCAGTAGCTTTTCGGCCTGCTGCTGGATCTTGTTTTACACCAGGAAAGAATTTGCGACCGGCTGGAGAGCTACGGAATTTATTCCATAGCTTGAGATCACGAATATAATCAATAACCCAACCACCTGTAGCGTTAATTAAAGCGCCTTCAAGGCCGTTTAGGGCTCGGTTAGCCACAGGATTGTTCTCATCTGAGGTTTGGAAAGCTTCGGTCCAGGGAGTTAAACCGAAAAGATTTATATCCCCGATAATTGTTCCGTCTTCTGCAGTACCGTCAGAGCCAATGAAGTCTTCAATGAAGCCCTCAGCAGCCCTACCAGCAAACAAAGCCCCACCCTGTTGGCCAGCGGTAAGTCGATTGAAACCAGGAAGACGTGTCGCCTGGCGTCCAGCGATCACATAGCGACCGAGGGTGCGAACAGCTTTACCCCATTCGGTGTTGTTTTCACGAACAAAGTTAAAGTCTACGTTCATGAAGTCCTTATCCACACCAGGAATAAGGCTTGCAACGTCACCAGGCAGGTTGACAACACCCTCAGCAAAGTCTTCGACCGCACCAGCAGCAGCGACCATTGATTCCCTGACAGGGTTAGTGCTGCTATCGAATCTTTCGGTAAACGTTTTGACGTTCTCTTGCTGAACAGCGCGTTTATCAGCTCTTTCTTCACGGATTTCATCAGCATCGCGCTCATCAAACATGTCTTGAAAAGCGACTGCCGCATCTTCCATGAACTGCCCGACAGGATTGTCGATGTCTACAGGAGCGAACGGACCCAACTGCTCAGCTTGGTCTTCCTCGTCGTCGTCTACGCGCGAAGTATCAATGTCAATATCAAGTTGTTCAGAGGTATCAAGCTGTTTAGAAAGAGGAATAGGTTCCTGTTCTTCGTATCCAGCAGGCAGTTCAAAAGGCATAATTAGTATTTAAGTAGATCGTTTACAAGTGAGTTCTCACGCTTACCGTGTAGGCTGCTATGGAAGCGGAGCCAATCGCGTTGGGCTTCGACAAGCTGCCCCATTGTTGGATTTTCAGCAAACACAGCTTCATAAACGTGTCCATAATATGGATCGTTTTTGTATGCACGTAGTTCAGAGATGGCATACTGCATTTGCACAGTTGGGTCACTAGGACTTTTACCTTTTTCAGCAGCAAAGGCTTCGAGAGCGTCTTTACGGGTCAGACGATGACCAAACAATCCAAAACCAGTGGGTTTTCCATTTGGGTCTGGATCATGCTCTGCCAAAGGGTTGCCGGTTGACTCTTCCATCATTGAGTTGGCGAACATAATTGCACCACCTCTACCTAGGCCTTCATCTAGAGCAAAATTGAAGGCTTGGTCTCTAGAAACGCGCTGCGTTACTGGTGAAACTTTGATTTGGGTGTCATAAGGTTGAATTTCACCAGGCATACCCCAAAGGTCTGCTTGGTTTTGCATAAATTCTTTCGGCGTAACACCCGCCTGAATTGCAAGATCACGAACAAGAGGATCAATAAGACCAGTTTTTTCGTATTTCTCTACAAACGCCACGATTTCAGGCGGGTTTAAAAAGACGCCAGTGGTGGAATCCAGGCGACCGAGAGCGCCACGCCTAGCAGCAGAACGAGATTCTTTCCCCGTGAAGAATACGCCATTACGTTGAGTATTTCCTATAGGTTGTGGTGTGAATTTGACGGCATCTTCTGCTCCATAACTGAACTCATCTTCAGTAACCCGCAGCTCTTCGACTTTGCCGTCGTCGCTAAGGACAATAGGGTCTTTTAGAAGGTCGGTTTGTTTATCAAACCATTCCTTCATTGTGTCGGCATTTTTTTCACCGACACCGTCAGTAACCCAAGCTTGGAAACGAATATCCAGTTCTTCCTTTCGACGTTTTACAGCTTCATCAATTTGAACCCTGATTTGCGGGTCTAGTTTGAGCTGTTCATTAGGGACAGTAGGCCTCAAGGTTTCAATAGATCCTTTTTGCCTTCTTAGAGTCGTTTTGTATTGAGGATTTGATTCAGCAAGTTTCTCAATGGAATTAGCTGCCCTAATCAAACGATCTTTTTCAGACTGGGGCTGCCGAGGGTCAAGAGCACGCTCTCGAAGATTTTCAGGTGTTGCTCCAGGTGTTGCTAAGAAAGCATCGTTTGCATTTTTAACTGATTCAAGATCAGAGGCATTGAATTTGTTCAATTCTGTCCTTACCCTTGACCGTTGAATTAAAGGCAGGCTTTCAGCTTGATCAAAATAAAATTGACGCCTTTCAGTTAGCGTTGTTACATCGTCGATCGTGGTAGCTTCTTCATTAAATCCAGCTAGAAGACGATCCGCCAGCTCTTTTGCTTTATCATCAGCAGCTTTGGCCTGTGCCTTATCGAACGTTTCCTCGTATTTCAGGTAATCGTTAATGACATCTTGACCAAAGGCGGTAAGACGTTGATCAGCCTCAATAGTTGTGATGAGAGTGTCCAGGGCAGTCATGTCCCCAGTCTCATAGGTATCTGCTTTGAGGTCAGAATAAACTTTGGTGAGGTTGGCAGAAAAGTTCTCAGGATCTTTAGTAAATAGCTGAGACAGCATGTTGGGCAAGTCTTCAGCAAAAGCTGGACTCTTAGATCCAGTTCTAATCTGATTCCTTACAAGACCAATAGAGGCGTCAAGAGTGTATTTTTGATTAGCCTCATTGAACTCAGCCATCACTGACGCCTGAGCAGTAATAAGTGTCTTGGCTAAATACTTTTGTTGGATCTCAATAGGGAGGCTAGTTAGACCCCTTTCAACCATAAAATCAATGGTTTTGGTTTGGAGAAAAACCTGCAGCTTGGCATCTGCACTTGGATCGCCAAAGTTCAGTAGTTTGTTGGCGATTGCATCTTCTTTGGCTTGCTGTAGATAGCCTTTGAGTTCAGTACCATGTTTAATGGCCATACCCTCTTGGATACCATATTGGTAGTGTCCGTTGTGGGCACGGATGTTTGTGGCATCAGTGGGTTTACCTTCTGCATCTAGTTGAGCTGCTGCAGTGTCGAGGCTCATGCCCAAAGCAACACGAGCCGTTTGAGCATCGCTCAGATCCTGACTTCCTTCTCCAAGGTTGCCAGTAATGTAATCAAGCTGACCTTGTGCCTGAAGCCTTTTGTTGGCCTCATTGATTTGATCAGCTTTTTGTCTGTAAAGAGTTTCTGAGAAGCTCAGCAGTTGGTTGCCAAACTCACTAATCGTATTGGCTTCCTGTACTTGTAGCTGCTGCTGAAGTTGGTTTCGGATGATCTCTTGGGAGTTCTTCATCCGGCGGATTTGGTCTTCCTGTTGGATCCGCATCCGCTCGCCTTCTAGCTCACGTCTTCCAATAATCTCTTTAGCTTTTGCAGCCAGTTCTGCGTTAGTGCTGAGATTAGCCATCTCAAGCCGCTGTTGCTGTATCGCTGTTTCTTCGAGAACTTGACTATTAAAGTTTCTAAAACGACGTTCGTTATTTAAGGCTTCGTGTGAGTCCTTTTGTTTTTGTAGTTGTCGCCTATTGTACTCTGCTAGCTTTTGTGTATGGTCAGCAGCTTGTAAATCTGAGCGGACAGACGACTGCCGCCCCCGCATCTCAATAGAGCGGAATGGTTGTTCTTTTGCCATTTATTATGGTGGGGTAGGTGTCGGGGTCGGTGCAGGGACTCTGTTAATTAGTGCATCCATTTGGTATCCAGCAGTAACACCACTCAGAGCGGCTCCACCGATACCAGCCACAAGACCTAAGGCACCCGGACGGGCTGCCGGTGTGTACATCGGTGCATAGGTAGGTCCTTGGATAGGACCAGGGCTATTCATAAATTTGGCAAAGACAGGTTTAGGTGCGTATTTAGAAAATACCGGAGCGGCAATCTGAGGAAGAGTCAAAGGAGCTGTAGGCCTAGACTTGACTCGTGCCATTGCATCAGCATCTGTCTGTGCTTTCTTCAGGAAAGCGTTCGTATTTTCTGCATAGAAATCACCAAGAGCCATCGAGTAGTTACGCTCAGCCATCCGCATATCACGTCCATATTTGGCACCTTCATTGAGAACACCCAAACCAATACTTTGACCACTACGCCCTGAAGCAAGGATTGTGCCTTGTGATTGAACCACAGAAGCCATCAAACGTTCTGCTTCAAATGCCCGAAGGGCTTTGGCTTGGTTCCTTTTGTTTTGAGAGGCCTCTAAATCAGAGTTGAGGTTAAGCTGGTTTAGTTTCTTCTGGTTGTCAGCCCTGTTTTCAGACAAAATTGCTTCGTTAAGCTGTGCCTGGAATTGAAGCTGGTTTTGAAGATTCGTAAAATTACGCTGTTGTTGTGCCATCATGAACTCGCGTTGAATGCGAGCATTGGCAGTGTTAGTTTGCTGAGTATTTAGAATCCATTCATTAAGTGATCGTTGATTGGCAAGTTCAATTTGAGCGTTCTGTTGTTCCATTTGGAAGAACGCCTGCTGCTGGTTAAAAGCAGCTTGCTGCTGAGCAGCTTGGTTCTGGGCTAAGACTTGATTATAGGCTTGCTCATCTGCGGCGGCGGCTGCTGCATTCTGTTGCTGAAAATTAGCAACTGTAGAAATTGTACCGACTGCAAATGTTGCAACACCTATAGTTACGGGATCGCACATAGTCTGGCAAATTCGACGTAAGTAAGACGTTTTGGACCTACGGGCACATAACACAAACGCTTAAAACCCAGCATGTGCAGAAGTTTTCCGTGCATTGTGTTTCTGGGATCCATAATGTTATGGAGCATTGTGTATTTTTGTCCTTCTATCCATCTCTTAGCTTCTTTAAAAAAGAGAATAGGCATTGTCTCCACAGCAGGTGTGGTGAGCATCCATACACGTCCTATACCGTTGTCTTCTTTGACCACACCAGCAAAGCCGGAAAGCTCGCCGTCAGGGTTGTAGAAACAAATAGGGTCTTCAGACAATGCAACGCTCATAGGAAGGGCGTAGAAAGGAGGGTGTCCAAGACCCTCCAATTCCCGTTTGTCTTCCCAGCGGAGCAGCCCGGAACTTTGCCAGGCCAGCTCTACTGTGGCGGGAAGAATGTATTCAGATTTGACGTATTCCTTTGGTGGAGTAGGTTCCATACCAAGTAGCAGCGACGAAAGATACGGGGAAGGGAGATTTTGATGTGATGGTGACATCGGCATCAGTACCTTTTCCGTAGACAGGGATGGTGTTATCAATGATTTCAGGCAATGGTGCGGAGTTTGCCTTATATGAGTTAGCGAGAGTTTGTGAGAAGCTATACGATTTAGTAGAGCGTCCCGTGACGGAGACACTGGCATCAAAGGGACCAGAGTCAGAACTTTGAATAACAAGCCTAGTAACCCTAGGAATGTTGACTACATCAGCTTGGACGGTGCCTGTAGCTTGAGCACTCTTGCGGTAAAACTTAGGAAGACCCACAGTGGTTTGATACTCATAGCCAAGAGTGATCCTGTTAGCCGTAGTTCGATTTCCAGGAATCTCTACATAGTCGTCCACACCATTGTTTCCGTGGGTGGGGTTGCGGTATAGAGTGCCTTTGGAGGTTGTGGTGTCGTCTACAACAACAACAGGAACAAGGTTTGAATCATAGGTATTGGCACCAAACCTTACTCTTGTCACGTCATTAGCTGAGTCATAGGCTACAGTCAAATTGCTAGTGAAAAGGTCAAGCCGATATTCGTAAGCAATGTTGTTGCTGTTTACAGCAGTGCCTTCCACATCAGACAGCACCGTGCAAGTGGATAAAATCACACCACCTGCCTGTGTAGTGACGAAGAAATACTTGTCATGATTAGCGGCGTGATGCAGACAGTCGCCAGGCAGATCCCATTTCAGCCAGGCAGCCATAACACGGTCGTTACCGCTATTGAAGTATTTAAAGATGTACAGCTCATCAGGGTCATCCTCACCAAGGAACGTGACCATCGAGGCAGAGCTGTTAGAGGTCATAGCTCTGAGGTTGCCCGGAACGTAGTTGGGAGAAGTTCGGGACAGGTCAGCTCGTGTGGGTCTGTTGTCTACAGAGGTAACAACCATCTCAGTCACTGCTGAGTAGTTCTGGTTTTCGTCTACATAAATAATTGACGTACCAGTATCAACAGGTGAGATATTGGGGTTGTTAGTCAAGGTACTAAAGGCCTTGATCTGGGCTGTAGATGGCCCGAACGCCTCGCCATCCGAGCTAAGCATGAACTGAGCGTTCTCAGAAAAGATCAGCAGACCAAGCTGGTCCCCAAGGGCATACCGCATCGACACAGGCCTGAGAGAACCAGAAGCCAGATCAACAACGTCTGCGTCTGAGGTGGTCAGAGCAGAGACCCGGAACATATTGAAGAAACTGCCAGGTTGAGAGCAGATCACGTTGGTCCCTGCTAGCAACACCAGACGGTTGCGGAAGAAACTCATACCCGTGATCTTTTGACCGACAAACGTAGGGAATGGGTTGGTGTTGTCATCCCCTACTCGTCGCTCTACCCAGTACAGGTCATCACCTGCCTTGTCCGCTTCATTGAGAGAGCGAAAGGTAAAGGTGCCGTTTGTCTCACGAATGATTGCGTGAGGCATTGTGTCGGGGTCGATATACGTCTGGATATTGGAAGCAACTGTCTCTTCCCAGGCACCCACACCAGAAGTTGCAGAACCATTGACGTTGAATTTGACGTAATACTCGTCGCCATCAGTATTGTCGAAGTTCTGGATCTTCAGAACCATGTCCTGTACACAGGAGCCAGGTAGATCAGCAACGTCCCTGACACTACCTTTGAACGCCTCTAGGGAGTTAGATGACAAACCACCACGAGCTTCGATCGTGAAGTCAGTGGATCGGGTGATGTGAATGACGTTAGATGTTTTTGTGGTAGTAAACCCACTAGGGATTTGGTTAGCCAGGTTATTGATGATCAGTTCAACGCTGATCGTTCCTGTGGCCGGGGTGGTGTAGCTGTAAGCAGTGCCGTCAATCGTCACCTCATATTTAGTGTCATACCCAGCGACACGAAGAATGATCAACGCCTCTGGATCACGAGAGGGGCTGACGGTGGCGAGTTTGCCTACTGTCTTGGATCGGTTGAGAACAAAGTTGTAGTCATTGATCTGCAGCATCTCGAAGTCTTTTTCCGCCACGCCATTGACGTAAGCGGTCGCTGCAGCGGTCTGGGCGTTGACCGTAGCCTCAACACCGTTTAGAGCATTCCAGACCCGCAGTTGGCCGGTAGGACTGAACTGCCCAACGTATTGCTCCGTCGAGTCCCTAAATATAGTGAACCACCGTCCATCAGACGTGGCGTTAGAGAGGGCTTTGACAAGCTTCAAGCCGGGTCTACGGAGCAGACCATAGGTAGGGTCAGGCAGGACATTATCGGCCTGTGTGAGCTGTCCTGGGAGCTTTAGGGAGTCCGGTTGCTGGGAGAAGCCACCCAAAAAGTTGGGGATTCTTTGTGATACAGAAGCCATCAGCGCATAAGAGTACGGAACGGTTGATAGCCGATGTAGTTGTTAAGCCCGTCTGGCTGATCGAAGACGTTGGGCTTCCCTGTTTTGGTGTCGTACTCAATACAAATGGCTCGGGTAGAGGCCTCATCCTGAGCGATGAGCTGGACAAGCTCTTCGGAGGTAACTAGCCGCGAGGCGTAGATACGAGATGCACGGGCTGTGATGTACTCACGATAAGGTTGCGGACACTCGTCGAAATCAAAGTTCCAGACGACATCGCAATATAAGGTCTCCTCAAATTCGTAACTATGCTTCTCTTTGTCATAGAACTTTCCATCTCGCTCAACGACAAGCATCTTGTCTGAGCCGTGTTTGTAGAACGACAGTGTAAAGCTGATCAAAGCGTCAGGAACGTTGATCTTTTTATCGGTTCCCCGTGAGAAAGGGTATTCAAGTTCGGTATTAAAGTTCCACCCCTCAGCCAGGACATTCCGCGTCGTCTCCTCCAAGATAGCTTTTGCTGTAAAGACCTCAGGATTGTCGGTAGAGAGGGTGGTGACAGCCGCTCCGCCGATGCAGGACAGCATCTGGTTTACGGCATCTAGGACAGTAGTACGTGCGGACATAAATAATATTTAGCTGAGTGTGGTCGTCCCGGTCTGGGGACTAAAAAAGGGGGCCGTAGCCCCCAAATAATCAAACGTTGCGGAATGCACCAGCCACGGAAACCCGGACTGCGCCTGCGCCCATGGCCAAGCGCCCGACAATCAAGTCACCTTGGTACATGATTGATACATCTGAACCACTGGTTTGAACAGAGGGACCAATCGCCTCCACGCAAGCCGCAGCATCGCGGTGGAAGATGAGACCACAGGAGTTCGCGAAGTCGGTGGCATCACCGTAATCGTTCTTCTCGTTGGTGGTATCGGTGTTCTCGATGGTAGTACCAGTACCAACGCCATACTTACCCAGGAAGGGGATGTTGTTGGACTTGTAGATCTTGATACCAGCGATTTCGTACAGACCTTCACCCGAAGTCAGGTTGCCTTGGGTGTTACCAAGGTCGCGATTTAGGATGTTGGTGTCGACGCTAGAAATCAAGGAATAATATTGCCGGGGCGACAAAACTGCCACACGTCCGTCCTTCGGAGCTGAACGCTCATCAAGTACAGCTGCCGCTTCAAAGAAGCCGTCCACGAGTGCTTGAGCGTCATACTCTTTGTTTGCACCCAGGTTGACTTCAAAGCCACCAGGCTCGCCGGTCACAGCAGCAGAAGCTTCAGCGGCTTGATCCAGCACACGGAAGATACGGCGGTCATAATGTTCTGCCAAACTTTGACCGATTTGACGCGCGATTGGGCCTCTAATGTCATAATGAGCCAGAACTTCATCTAATTCATAGACGAAGGCTTGACTAACAAGCAGCTGGTCAACAGTGATGGTGGTTTCTGCTTGCTTAGGAGCACCATTCGTGCCAGAACCGTTACCCAGCAGCGGAGTTCCAGGAGTATGGAAAGACGCCGACATAGTGCCGGTGTGGATGAACTGTGCCTCTTTGCCCGAGGTCAGAGTGCGGCTCTGAACAAGGGGCTTGGCGATGAGAGCGTTACGGAAAGATTCATAAACCTCACCAGTAAAGAGCTTCAACAGGAGAGCGCGTGAGTCGCTACCCCCATTAGACGCGCCGGGGCGCGTAAGGAGCATGTTTGCCATTGTTAGTTAATAAGTTAAAATAGACCGTTTATTTGTTGCCTATTTAAGAGATCTCTATTGTCTAAGTATTCAGTTGGAAATAAATTTATTCCGATATGGGGTATCGCGTTGGCGGCCCAAGATCTCGGGCTGGTTTTTTACAAGGTCCAAAGCTTCCTTCATACGGCTAAGAGGGAATCGAACCCTCCCGAGACACCAGTAGCCGTCTTCCTTAAACCATCCCTTTCGGGGTTTGCGTTAAGAGATGGGGCCGCTCACGCGCTGACACCCCTCTGGCCATCTCTCGGTGGCGAGTAACGTTCATGAAGTAAGGGTTTACTTACATGAGATCCCCCGAACGGGCGAGCTTCTGCTCAACATCCATTCGATAAGCGGGATCATCGCGGTAACGAGGATCAGAGATAGCCCTGGCAAGTTCTGCCTGGCTACGGAATCCAGGCTCAGGACGAGCTGCCCTGTTCCCAGAAATCTGAGTTCCTTCAAAACCGTTGGACTCGACGTATTTCGATCGAAGCCCTTGGACTGCCCAATATACAGAATTGGGGTCTCCACTTGTGACCACTGCGTCATAGGCAGCAATCTCATCGGGAGCTAGTGCTTCACCAGCCCAAGCGATCATCTGTTGATATGACTCAGTACCACCAACAGACCCCATGATCCGGTCAACGTCTTCCTGAGGCATTGCACCTGGCTCGGGGTCTCCCTTGGAGCTGTTGACATACTCGACCCATTGCTCAACCAGCTCTTTGCTGTCTAGCTGAGCCAGCTTCTCAAGAGTGTCCGGGGAAAGCTCACCGCCCTCCTCATACTCCTGACTAGCTGATTCCAGCGCCTGGTAGACCTCAGAGTGTTCTTCGGGAGATTCTTCCTCAGCCTCTTCCTCAGTTGCCTCAGCAGAAGGTTCCTCGGTTTCCGTCTCGGTAGACGTTTCCTCTGTGGATCGCTCCCCAAGCTTTTTCTGAAGCTCAAGGTACGCCTTCTCAAGCTCCTCCGCCGATTTGTATTTGCCCGCATAGCGCGAGCTTTCCTGATCAGCTTTTCGAGCATCTTCATAGGTCTGTTCCTGTGCGGCCTCTTGGGCTGCGACAAGACGCTCACCCTCAGCTAGAGCTTTCGCCTCAGCTTCCTTACGGGCAGCCTCAGCCGATTCATCAATGGGATTAAAGGTGTTGGTGGTAGCCATTAGTTGTGTTTTACTCGGACAGAATTAACTCGTGCTCCCGTTACACGTTGGGAGTTGGGTTGTCCCACACGGGACGCCGCAATGGTGGGTCGAATCTTGACTTGCGGTTTGTATTTGTTATCAGGCTCCTTCGGGGCCGATTGGGCCCTCTTCTGGGGGGCCTTCCGGGGCTTCTTCTGCTCCTCCATCTTCTAGTGCTTGTTTGATACGTGGGTTTTTGTCAGGGTCCATTAGAGGCGTCTTAGCCAAAGAACCTGCCTGCTGCATCAAGGCTTGCTGTTGCTGCTGTTGTGCGGCTGCCTCAGCTTCCTGTTGACGTTCTTCAGGCGTCTTCACCAGACCCAGATAGTCGATACCAGCGGCTGCTGCCAGACGCTTGATTGCCTCGTCGGGGTTGATGTAGTTCGCCATCGCCTCAGGTCCAAGAGACCCAGCAATGGTCTGCATAAAGAGCATCAATGCCTCACGGTCTTGGCCGCGACCAACGCCCTCCAGACCAGCAACAACTGTCGGGAAGACAGCAGGTTTTC
>MDTE01077459.1_pt1 | contig 26005 bp, 28 predicted proteins | sample 811231 | NCBI WGS metagenome assembly MDTE01 (sample SAMN05326651, study PRJNA326480) | marine metagenome | isolation source: seawater | place: Indian Ocean: Red Sea | collected 2010
AAGGCGATAAAAGAGGAATGGTTTAAGAATTCAAATCGTCCAGAGCATGATTTATTTTATCTGCTAGGACATTTGTTATTGCCTCGTTTTGATAGTCTCGTGTAGATACTTTATCAAGAAATATTAGTATTACATGAGACTTTCTTCTCGTCAGAAATTTTAGATAAAGACTTAGCATTTCCCCTTTTTCACTTTTTGCTGAAACAATCTCTGAATAATTATTATTTTTAGGATAATCTCTCGGATATCTAATAGCTATTGGTTGAATATATAATTTTTTATTCTCTATAGATTTAAAAAGCTTGTAATGAAACTTTTTTATTCTCTTACCATTGCCAATTTTCCCTTCGGGGAAAAAGAATATTTTATTTTTTAAACGGAATCTTTTCTCCATCTCATTAATCATTTTAGTCGACTCTGTGTTATGGCCTCTCTTGATGAATAATGTTCCTGTTCTCGAAGCAAGGCTTCCGATAATCGGCCATGATGCAATTTCATCTTTTGCTATAAAATTTACCGGCAGTAACTTATTAATGATAATTATGTCAAGGTAAGTGACATGGTTTGACACAAACAAATCCGCTGATGTATCAGGTTTACCCCTGATATCAATTTCTACACCTAAAATAAAAGCTAAACATCTCATCCAAAACATCATGATTGAAAAATGAATCTCTTTAAAAGACTTTGTCTCTTTTGGAAAGAATAAAATTGTCAATAGTCCCAGAAGAACAAGAGCTATCAATAAAGGCATTCTAATTATTATCAATAATATTGGCACGATATCGTTTATGTATTTATATTTTTAATAAAATCATCAAGACTTTCAATAGGTTCACGACAGACCATGCCTTCACAATGATATGATACAAATTCACCTATCGGTTTTTTCAGTGCTATTTCCTCTGGAAGATTATTCGACTCATTATTTATAAAAACAATATAGTTACTATAATACTCTTTCCTTTTTTTTATCTTTTCCCACAAAGAATTACTCGCTCGAACTATAATTATCTTCTTTTTAACTTTGGTTTCATTTAATAAACTTATTGCGCTTACATAAGACATTAAGTTCTCATCCATAGACTTACTTATGTATTGACACGACTTCTGTGCAACATCAATGAATTCTCTATTTCCTGATAGATATCCCATATAAAATAATGTATTCGTAGCATAGACTAACCCGGAGGGAATTGAATCATCAGAAATAGATTTAGGACGATAAAATAATTTTTCATGATTGTTCGATGTGAAAAAAAATCCACCCCTTTTTTTATCCTCAAAGTTAGTGACTAGATCATTACAAATCCTTTTGCATAAATTATAATGTTTTATGCTCCAGCTGATTGATAGATAGTCTACCAATGTTGAGCCTAGCATTGCATAGTCATCCAGATAACCAGGAAAACATGCTATATCATTAAAACAGGAATAGATAACTTTGTCTGAGACCATTTTTTTTATTATAAAATCTAATGACTTATTGATGGTATTCAAGATGTTGTTGTCATTAGTAACCTTGTACAACTTTATTAGACCTTTTATGTACAAGCAATTCCATGATAAGAGAATTTTTTTATCTATACCTGGCAGAATCTTATTCTTGCGAAGTTCACGTAGTTTGTGAAAAATCATATTAAATTGTTTCATATTTTCTTTGAAACCATTTTCTTTTTTTCTGTGTAAGTGAAAGTGATAATTACCCTCGAAATTTGGTCTACCCATAGTAAGCAAGTAATCATTCAGCAATTGAATCTCATTTTGTTCTAATGAGTTATTTATTTCATCTTCAGTGAATGTATAATATTTACCTTCAACACCCTCTGAATCAGCATCTATGGTGGAGTAAAAAACACCATCTTTTGATGTCATGAAATTAGCAATCCAAGAATATATTTCTTTTGCTTTTTCAAGATAGAAGGTATCACCAAATTTTATATAGCTGTCGCATAAAGCACTCATCATTGGACCATTGTCATACAGCATCTTCTCAAAATGAGGTATCATCCATAAATCATCAACAGAATATCTATAAAATCCTCCATCGACATGATCACAAATACCGCTCATGCACATTCTATCTAGAGTATGAGTAATTCTCTTTTTTTCAAGTTCACTTGAGCAGTAATCAATGGAGAACATTAATGATGGAAATTGTGGAAATTTTGGGGCTGAGCCATAGCCGCCATTTATAGTATCAGTTATGGATTCAAGTTGAGATTTCAATCTATTCAGAACATCATGATTAATTTTTAATTCTGAGGTCTCTCTTGATTGTAAGTTATTAAAAACATTTAATACATTTGCATTTTGATTTTTAATATCTGCTTTATTATTTCTATAAAAATCCACTACTCTTAGTAGAATCTTTTTGAATGATAAAATTCCATATTTGTCAACTTTTGGAAAGTATGTCCCGCCGAAAAATGGGAATTTATCATGGTCCATGAATATAGTTAATGGCCAGCCACCATTCTTGCCTGTTATTATTGATTGTGACATTTGATAGATTTTATCCACGTCGGGCCTTTCCTCTCTATCAACTTTAATGCTTATAAAGTTTTCGTTCAGAAGATCTGCGGTTTCTTGATCTTCGAATGATTCATGAGCCATAACATGACACCAGTGACATGCAGAATATCCGATAGAAAGCATTATTGGTTTACTTTGTTTTTTAGCCTCCTCAAACGCCTCATCATTCCATGGATACCAATGTACAGGATTATCAGCGTGTTGCTTCAAATATAGGCTGTTCTCGTTTTTAAGTTTGTTTATTTTTTTCATATATGCAACTTCTATGCTGTTATAATCTTATTCCATCAATGATTTATATTCATAATATTAATCCAATAATATTCGAGCTTTATAGCATAAAACTATATTGGTATGGGTTAATGTATGCCGTTTCCTTCATTATTATAGACCATTTAATTGTGAGTGCTGCTAAAAATGGAAAGATTGATTTGGAGCAGACTGTGGCAGAAAAATTATCATTTATAGTCCTTTTTTATGCAATTATTGGCGGCAGACTTGGTTACGTAATATTCTATGATCTAAACTATTATCTTTTAAACTTAGAAAAAATATTTTTTATTTGGGAAGGTGGAATGTCGTTTCATGGGGGATTAATAGGAGCGACCTTTGGAGCAATCTACCTCTCTAATAAATACAAAGTAAACTTTCTTAATATCACAGACATCATATCACTTTATGTTCCTATTGGTCTTTTTTTTGGAAGAATTGGTAACTTCATCAACTCTGAATTATATGGTGTTAAAACCTCTGGCTCATGGGGAGTGATATTTACCAGTGTTGACCAATATCCTAGACATCCGTCAATGCTTTACGAGGCATTTCTTGAAGGATTTGTTTTATTTATCATCCTAAACTATATAATTAACAAAAAACCTCCTATTGGCATAATAAGCGGGTATTTTTTATTTTTATATGGTCTTTTTAGATTCTTCGTTGAGTTTGTAAGAATTCCAGATGCACATATTGGCTATATCTATTATGATTGGGTTACTATGGGCCATCTTTTAAGTATACCAATGATATTAATAGGAATGATCTTCATCATCAAAAAATCAGCATGATAGCATACCAAAATTTACTCAAAAAGCTCCTTAACGAAGGTTCAAAAAAAAGTGATAGAACTGGAACCGGTACTCTATCTTATTTTGGTCATCAAATGAGGTTCAATTTAGCTCATGGCTTTCCGCTTGTTACAACAAAAAAAATTCATTTTCATTCCATCGTTCATGAGCTTTTATGGTTTTTAAGAGGTGATTCAAATATAAAATATTTGAAAGATAACGGGGTCAGTATCTGGGATGAGTGGGCGGATGATAACGGTGAGTTGGGAAGAGTATATGGTGTTCAGTGGCGATCTTGGAGAGATTCCAAGGGTGGTTGCATTGACCAGATTTCAAATTTGATTTTATCTCTCAAAAATAATCCTGACTCTAGAAGACACATTGTTTCTTCTTGGAACGTGGGCGATCTTAATGAAATGAATCTTCCGCCATGTCACGTATTATTTCAGTTTTATGTTGTTGATAATAAACTTTCATGTCAATTATATCAAAGAAGCGCAGATGTTTTTCTTGGGGTCCCATTTAATATTGCCTCCTATGCTTTATTAACATTAATGGTTGCTAAGACACTAGATTTTAGACCAGGCGAATTTATTCATACAATTGGCGATGCTCATTTATACACGAATCATATTGAACAAGCAAAATTACAATTGAGCAGAGAGCCAAAAAAACTCCCGCAGTTAAATATTTTGACAAGACGAAAAGATATCCTTTCTTATAAGTTTGAGGATTTCAAATTAATCGACTATGACCCACATGATCATATCAAAGCACCCGTATCTGTATAGTAATTACAATGATTAAAATTATAGCTGCATTAAGTAGTAATAGAGTGATAGGTAATAATGGTAAAATCCCATGGTTTATAAAAGGTGAGCTGAGGAGATTCAAGGAGATAACTATGGGCCATAATGTTGTTATGGGTAGGAAAACGTTTGAATCTATTGGCAATGTTCTGGAAGGAAGAAAAAATATTATAATTACTAAAAATGAGAGTTTTAAAGTAAATAATGCAACTGTAAAGCATTCATTTGAAGCAGCATTGAAAGCTTGTAATCCGGCTAAAGATATATTCGTTATTGGTGGATCTTCTATTTATGAAATGGCGCTCAATTGCTGTGATTATTTATTATTAACAGTTATATACAAAAACATATCTGGTGATACGTATTTTCCTGAGTACAATAGCTCCCATTGGAAGCTTACAGAAGAGATTAGACATTATGATGTAGAGAATAAATTTTTATACTCATATTTAACCTATAGGCCTAATGAATAACTCTTGGAATTGACAACACAAATTCCGGTATCACAGCGTCAAAATAGTTATCCTCATCGTCAATCATGTGATAGCTTCCTCTCATTGTCCCAAAAGACGTTTCTATCATTGTTCCACTGGTATACTGAAATTCTTCGCCAGGTCTAATATCAGGCTGTTCACCGATAACACCCTCACCTTTTACATCTTGTACTTTTCCATTATCGTCTTTGATTATCCAATGTCTGGACAATAACTTAGCTCTTTTTTTGCTATTGTTTTTTATCAAGACGGTATATAAAAAATAGTATTTATTATCATCAGGATTTGATTCGTTACTTAAATAAGTGGTTTCAACGTGTATTTTAATCTGATTAGTCATACCTAATTTCCTTTCTTAAATTATTAATAATTTTCCCAGCATCATACCGCATCGCGGGCGTAAGATGTATACTAGCATCATCTTTAATTTTTTGGGAGTTGTATCCATTTTCAATTGCAATTTTAGACCATGCATATGCTGCTACGTAATTCTTTTCTGTTCCTAACCCCTCTATGTACATGTAAGCAATATTATTCTGTGCTCTGGCAGACCCCATCAGAGCAGCCTTTTGGCAGTACTCAAATGCTATAGATAAATCTTGTTTAACTCCCTTGCCGAAAAAATACAAAAGCCCTATGTTATATATTGTTTCTTTTTTTCCTAGTGAAAGTTCTTTCTTCCAGACACTCAAGGCCTTTTCATAGTCACCCTTCTGATAATATTTATATCCAATATCCTCGTCAGACTGAGCAATATGCCAAGGCATAAACATCACTAATATCAGTAGATAAATTATTCTAGCCATATATCATTGTAGTATATTAATATCATTCAAGCATTTATTAGTCATGGATATAAACATTTTCGATAAGATCTACTCATCCGTAATCACAGGAAATAAGAATATCAAATCTGCTCTTTCTAAAATACAAACAATCCTCGCAAATGAAACTAGAGAATCAAATGAGATGCTCAAAATTTATCAAAAGTATGTAACAAATAATGAACAAATTACTAAAGAAGAGCTTGAGCAAGCTAATAAGCAGTTTTCAGACTTATTGAAGGGCTTGGGTTTAGCAGGTGTATTTGCTCTACCAGGCGGTCTTTTAGCAATTGCTTTTATAGTAAAAGTGGGTGAAAAATTGGGGATTGAAATTATTCCTGAAAAGTACAAGAAATAGACTTAATCATCGAAATAGTCATCTTGTTTTTTTATTCTTAAGCCATGCTTTTCTTGAACTTTTGTTCCAATGAACAAAGATGGCAGTAAAAATATAAAGAACAAATCAACAAAATACCAAAACGCGTTAACATCAAAAACATTCAATAAGCCAGCCATAATTGCATTTATCCATAACCAGAAAAAAGGAAGAAACTTGTCAGGGGCAATAACCCAAGGCATATGCTCTAACATGAGGGTGGTAAAATATTTTCCATGCAGTCCGTAGTACACGGTTATAAATATCACGAATATAACGGTGCCAACAATTAGTGAGTTTGCAAGTGCAGGAAATATACCTATCATCCCAAGAGGCACTGCCAAGAATGAGAGATAACCTTCCCATACCAGCCAGATCAGTATCATTGACAGGATTGCAAATTTAGTTGCCCGCTTTTCATTTACGTCATAAGCGCTTCTCTTGTAGAGAAGTTTATAGAGAATTACAATTGCAAGCAGATAGTAAACAATCAAGCCAAATATTTCTGAAGACAGAAAATTACTGAGTGTCGTTGATACAATTGATAAATGATTTTCAACTGTTAACCATACTATTAGTGTTGCTATTGAGCCATTAACAAATGCTTGTACGCCTTTTGGTGTTATTGACTTCCACGGATCACCCATATACCTCTCCTATGGAACTTATGATAAACTATGAATTTACAATTTAACAGAACATATGTCGAATATTTTCATCATAAGTGCACCATCTGGTTGCGGCAAGACTTCATTAGTAAGAGAGCTATGTAACACTTATTCATTTCTAGAACAGACAGTATCATTTACGACAAGAAGTATTAGATTAGGTGAAGTGGATGGCTATGATTATCACTTTATTTCAAAAGAGACGTTTATTGACATGAGGAGTAAAAATGAATTTATTGAATGTCAGAGTGTCTATGAAAATTACTATGGGACCAGCTACGATTCCATAGATACTATATTAAAATCTGGTAAAGATGTAATTTTAGAAATAGATTACAAGGGAATGCTCGCGATTAAATCCAAAATTCCAAAAGCAAAATCTATTTATATCATCCCCCCAAGTATAGAAGAACTGGAAAAACGATTAATTGATCGCGGATTAGATAGCACTTCCGTGATTCACAAAAGGGTATCTCAAGCTGAAGATGAATTACATTATGTAAAGTTTGCAGATTTCACCATAGTTAACGATAATTTCTCACAAGCTTGCCAATCATTAAAATCGCTAATATTGCTTGCTAAACTGGAATCTTACGATTCCATAAAACACTAATAAAAATAATCTTTGAATCTTGCTAGGTACTAATATTCTGATATACTCACAGCTCATGGCTAGAGTTACGATAGAGGACTGTCTAAAAAAAATTGATAATGCATATGATATAGTCTCATTGGCTAGTCAAAGAGCAAAAGATTTACTTGATGGCTCGGAACCGAAAATTGACTACCCCGGTAAACCTAGTGTAGTGGCATTAAAAGAAATTGCTGAAGGCCTAATTGATATGTCTTACTTTGACATACGTAGAAAACAGAAAATTGAAGAGCAGTTGTCTGATGCAATTGCTGAAGAAGAGGCAATATCAGACATAGCAGCTGAATCTGAAGAGCTTGCCGAAAATATGGACACAGAGCTTGTATCAGTAAGTGCAGACACTGAAGGAGATACTGAAGCCCCAGTTACTGATTCTATTCCGGAAGAAAATACAGAAGACAAACCAGCCTAAAAATCTTATTCTAGGTATATGGCTGTCGCGAAGAAGAAAAGAAATACCGAGGATATCACTTTTGAGAATTTCAAGAAGAAGATTCAAAAGTACCTAAATTCATATCAAGTTAAGAAAGTTGAGAAAGCATACAAGACTGCAAAAGATGCTCATCATGGACAAAAACGAAAATCTGGTGAAAACTACATTAATCATCCATTGCATGCCGCATCATACCTCGCAGATTATGAGCTTGACCATGAGACTATTATGGCTGCAATCTTGCATGACGTTGTCGAAGATACAGACATAAGTCTTCAAGATCTTGAGAAATTCTTCGGTAAAAAGGTGGCCGAGCTAGTGGATGGAGTGAGTAAACTTGATCGGATTAATTTTGAGTCAAAAGAAGAAGCAGATGCAGCTAACCTTAGAAAAATGATACTTGCAATGAGTAATGATATAAGGGTGTTGTTGATTAAGTTAGCTGACAGAAGACATAATTTGTCAACAATTGGTGTCTTAGAAAATAAAAAAGCCAAGAGGATAGCTAGAGAAACTCTAGAGATATATGCACCTTTAGCTTTAAGATTAGGGATACACAATCTTTCGACAGAGTTAGAGAATTTATCATTCAAAACGTACTTTCCAAACAGACATAGTGCATTAGTAAATAATATCGATAAGGCAAGGGGTAATCGCAAGCTTTTGATGACTAAAATCCAGTCGGAGGTGACAAAGAAACTAGATTCTGACTCAATTAAGAGCCACACAAAAGCTCGAGAAAAACATCCATACGGTATCTATAAAAAAATGAAATCAAAAGAGTTAAAGTTTTCTCAGATACATGATATTTTCGGTGTCAGAATCATAACAGAGACTGTTGACTATTGTTACAGAGCGCTTGGCTGTATTCATAATCTTTATAAACCTATACCTGGTAGATTCAAAGATTATATTGCAATACCAAAATCGAATGGTTATCAATCGTTGCATACCACAGTTTTAGGTCCACATAATTTACCTCTTGAGTTTCAAATAAGAACAAAGCAGATGGATCAGCTTGCTCAATCTGGTATTGCAGCACATTGGTTGTATAAATCTTCATCCTCGGTCAGTAAGCTATCAAGAGAACAACAATGGCTTAATAACCTTCTTGATATACAGAAACAATCTGGTAATCCTACTGAGTTTCTCGGGAGCATAAAAGATGACCTTAATCCAGGGAAAGTTTATGTTTTTTCATCCAAAGGAGACATAATAGAGCTACCAAAGAAGTCAACCCTAATAGATTTTGCTTACATTATTCATACTGATCTTGGAAATAGGTATTTATCTGGCACAGTTGATGGGGAGTTCAAACCACCAAATACAGTCCTCAAGAATGGGCAGAGGATTGTTATAGAAAAGTCTGACATAGCCAAACCAGACCCCTCATGGTTAAACTTCGTTACATCAGTTAAAGCAAGAACTTCTATAAGGAATTATCTCAGAAGCATTCATCAATCTGATGCCCTTATGCTTGGTGAGAAACTTCTTATTGCTAGTTTAAATGAACTTGACGTATCCTTAGATGATGTTCCTAGCAAGACACTCGAATTTATTCTATCAGAATATAAATTTAAAACTGTGAATGAACTTTATACTGAAATTGGATTAGGAAATGTGATACCCAAGCTTATAGCTTTGAGAATGGCACCATCATTTAAAAAGAAGAGTACTACTACTACTACATATGATATCGAGGGCTCAGAAGGACTTGTAATGTCATATGCCAAATGTTGTCATCCAATTCCTGGTGATACCATTGTTGGACATATTACACAAGGTAAAGGCATAGTGGTACATCGGAGTAGTTGTAAAAGTATAAGACATATCAAGAGAGACAAAGATAATATCGAGTTGAGGTGGAGTGAAAATGTTGATAATTACTTCAGTGCTTCTATTATGGTCGAAGTAGAAAATGTTCGTGGCGTACTTGCACAAGTATCGTCTATAATTGCTCAGAGTAATCACAACATTGAAAGTGTTAATTATACGGATACCCATGATGCTGGTCATAATATGATGGTTTTTGTAATATCTGTAAAAAATCTCAATCAAGTGAAAAAACTTATAGATAGACTTAACAAGATTGAGCACGTGTACAAAGCAGACAGAAAGAGAAGTTGAATATGGAAAAAGCTAAATTTGGATATAAGGAAATTAATCAAAAAGATAAACCAGATAGAGTAAATAAAGTTTTTACATCGGTTTCAAATAAATACGATCTAATGAACGATATAATGTCCTTTGGTCTGCATCGATTATGGAAGAGACAGTTTATAAGGCTATGCAGTCTCAAAGATAAAAAAAATGTACTAGATATCGCATGTGGAACAGGTGATATTTCTTTAAAAATAAAAAAGTATAATCCAAACATAAAACTGACATGTCTAGATCCAAATAATGAAATGATACAAATCTGCAAAGAGAAGTTACTTAATAGAGGTTTTGTGGATGTAAATTATGAAAACACTAGCATAGAATTATTCAAACCATCAGGGAAAAAATTTGATCTAATAACGGTTGCATTTGGGTTTAGAAATTTCTCTGATCATAAAAACGCATTAATGAATATATTTAGCTGTTTAGAAACATGCGGCGTGTTCATTATAATGGATTTTAAGAAGCCAAGAAATAAAGTTCAATCTCAGCTCTTTGACTTTTACACTCTAAACATCATTCCCAGAATAGGTAAAGCAGTCACTGGCGATCAAGAAAGTTATCGATATTTAGCAGAATCTATACAAACCTATTTTTCGCCAGAAGAAATAAAAGAGATGTGTAGAAATATTGGTTTTGAAGATATAAGAATCATAAATCTTCTAGAAGATGTTGCATCTATCCATGTCATGAGAAAATTATGAAACATAGAATAATAGAGAAAGTTAACGAGGTATTAGACTTAGAGTTGTCAAGAAAAATCTATCAGGATTTTATAAAAACTAAACTAGAAAATAAAGTCATCAAACTGACAATAGAGGACTCCTCATTTCAGCTGTTACTTAACTTTGAGGATGAGAAAGTATGTCTTTCTAGTGACTGCGAGGATGTAGACGTAGAGATATCAGGAACATTTACTTCTTTTGTTTTTTACGCATTTTCTGGAGGAAGTGACCTTTTCTCCTCCAAAATAAAAATAAGCGGAGATATTGAAACGGCAAACTCACTTAATAGTTTCTTCAGGGATTCAAATATAATAAGGGTAATTATCGTAGAGCTGATAGGTCAAAAATCATCATCAACTATATTCTCTTTAATTAAACCAATCAAAACCATGCTTGAGGAATCAAACGAGAATAATAAAGATTCATTGTCTAATTTCTTAAAATACGATGCTGATCTAATCCCGACAAGAGAAGAAATTGATAACTATATTGATCAAGTTGATGAGATTAAACGTAGAACTGAAAAGCTTATAAAAAGAATCAAATGAGCAACTTAATAAGAATATCAAAAATAATATATCTTTTTTTCAAATATGATATAGATAAATCATTAATTCGCTCTGATTTAATAGGTAGTAAAAAATACTTATTTTTTCTAATACCTTGGAATATATTTACTTTCAAGAAATCTATAGATATAGCAAAAAATATCAGAATGATTTGTGAAGACTTAGGACCAATTTTTGTGAAATTGGGTCAGATGATTTCAACAAGAAAAGATTTACTGAACGATGATATAGCAACTGAACTTGCTAAACTTCAAGATAATGTTACACCCTTTGATGGTGATGTCGCAAAGAATCTCATAGAGCAAGAGCTAAATAAAAAGATCACTGAAGTTTTTTCTTCATTTGAAACAACACCTATGGCATCAGCATCAATTGCACAGGTTCATCCTGCAAAATTAAAATCAGGTGAGGATGTAATTGTTAAAGTTGTTCGTCCAGATATCAAATCAAAAATAATTCAAGATATCTCTCTAATGAAAAAAATTGCTAAATACTTGGAGGGCTTGTCAGACGATTTTAAAAGAATGCACTTGATAGATATTGTAAATGATTATGAGATGGTCATTTATGATGAGTTGAATCTCATTAAAGAGGCTGCAAATGCAAAACAGATTAGTAAGAATTTTTCAGGCTCTGAATATATTTATATTCCAACCGTTCATTGTACATATCTGACGAGTAAGGTAATGATAATGGAGAGGATATATGGCATTCCTATAAATGATAAAGAGTCACTACAAAAGGAAAAAATATCATTTCAAGAAATCGCAGAAAAGTCCGTCGAATTATTTTTTGTACAAGTCTTCGAACACAATTTCTTCCATGCCGATATGCATCCTGGAAATATCTTCATTCAGAAATACAATGACTCTTTCAGATTTGTGCTAGTAGACTTCGGAATAATGGGCTCTTTGAGTGAATTTGATAAAAAGTATCTGGCTGAAAACTTCATCGCTTTTTTTAATCGAGACTATGCTAGTGTGGCAAAATTGCATGTTGAATGTGAATGGGTACCAAAAGATACAAACATACCATCACTCGAGAGTGCAATCAGAGAAAACTGTGAGTGTATGCTGGATAAGCCAATTAAAGACGTCTCTCTAAGTGACATAATAGTGGGTCTGTTTGATACAGCACGACGTTTTAAGCTTGAAGTACAACCTCAATTAATTTTAATGCAAAAAACGTTACTTTATACCGAAGGGTTAGGCAGAGAATTTAATCCTGAGCTAGATTTATGGAAGACATCAAAACCTATACTCGAAAAATGGATGAAAGAACAGAAGGGGCCAAGAGTTATTGCTAAGAAAATCATTAATAACCTAGATGACTACCTAGAGATACTACCTGAGATACCCTCTTTTTTCAGGAGAATATCAAACCACTACAGCGGTAATTCATCAGACTTGACAAAAAATTTCCAACAATTAAAAGTCATCGAGCAAAAACTTAATTCTAATAGAAAAAGGAATCATTATTATTTTTCATTAATCATTCTTTTGGGAGTTATTATCTCACCATTGGGAGCTCTTGAGATATACAAAAACATAGTTCTTATTTTGCTTGCAGTATTAATGTATATATTTAAACCTAAATGAGCGCTCTAGATTTTAGTAAATCGCTCAATAATCAACAATTGACTGCAGTAAATTGTGATGAAGGGAATAAGCTTGTTTTAGCAGGAGCAGGTAGTGGGAAGACCAGAGTATTAACATACAGAGTGGCTAAACTCATAAGGGATTTCAATGTTAGACCATCTGATATTCTTGCTTTGACATTCACCAATAAAGCATCTCGAGAGATGAGAGAGAGAATTGAATCTTTATTACGTATTTCATCACAAGGATTATGGTTCGGTACTTTTCACGGTATTTGCAGACGAATATTGAAAATTCACTGGAGAGAGGCACAGTTATCAGAGAGATTTACTATCTTAGACTCACAAGATCAGGTGCGGCTAATTAAAAGAATAATTAAGAGTAATAACTATGATGAGAAACTTTACGATCCAAAATCAATACAGTCATTTATAAACAGAAAAAAAGACAGCGGCCACAGGAGTAATGTTGTAAGCGAAAAAGATGATGAAGTATACATCATCGTGTTCAAAGAGTATGAGTCTATTCTTAAACAAACTCTATCAGTTGATTTTGCTGACCTTATACTTAAAACATATGAACTTTTCACTACTAATGATGAAATTTTGGAATACTACACAAAAAGATTTAAACATATTATGGTAGATGAGTTTCAAGATACTAATTTATTACAATTTAAGCTACTTAAATTACTCAACAATAATACTGGATCACTCTATGCGGTGGGTGATGATGATCAGTCAATTTATGGTTGGCGTGGAGCTTTAAGTAAAAACATAAAATCATTTACAGATGAATTTGTTGATGTAGAAATATTTAAATTAGAGCAAAATTATAGGTCAACAAATAAGATTCTAAAAGTAGCAAACTCTCTAATTTCACATAATAAAAATCGCTTGGGAAAAGACCTTTGGACAAACACGGATAGAGGCGATTCAGTTAAGATCTTTGAGGCATATAATAATGATGAAGAATCAACTTTTATAGTTGATAAAATAAAAATGCTAGAAAACGAGGGTTATAAGAAATCGGAAATAGCAATTCTATACAGAAACAATTTCTTATCAAGAAGACTCGAGGAAGAGTTAAATGGAAGAGGGATACCCTATGTAATTTTTGGGGGTTTTCGGTTTTTTGAAAGATCCGAGATTAAAGATATGGTGGCATACCTCAGAATTATTGTAAATCATGATGATGACGCAGCTTTTGAGAGAACAATAAACAATCCGCCCAGAGGTATTGGCCAGAAAACAATTGAATCTATTAGAAGTATGTCAAGAAGGAATAAAATGTCTTTGTGGAAAACCATTAACTCGCTCCAAGAATCTGACTCAGAGGAAGTATCTACTAGAGTTAAATCATCCTTGTCAAGTTTCATATCATTAATAGAGGATATATCTTCTGAAATCAACGATTTGTCTCTAAATGAGATTTTGGAGAAGATATATAAAGAATCAAATCTAAAAAAGTATTTCTCTGATCAAAAAGGCGAAGAGGCAATGTCTAAACAAGAAAATATTGATGAATTATTTATAACAGCAGAAAATTTTATCAGAAATAATATTGATAGTGAGAATATCATCGATGATTTTTTGGATAATGCTGCCTTGGAGGCTGGAGATTATCAATCTAAATTAGATAATGACCCTGTTCAGTTGATGACCATACACTCAGCAAAAGGACTTGAATTTCCAGTGGTATTTTTGACTGGATTAGAGGAGGGAATTTTCCCAAATGAAAACAGGAAAAGTGGAGATGACTTCCTAGAGGAGGAGAGAAGACTCTGTTACGTTGCAATAACACGTGCAATGAAATCATTATATATAACATACTCTAATGCTCGGTATTTGCATGGATCATATAATTATCTTATGCCTTCCAGGTTCTTGAGTGAGATTCCTGAAGATTTACTAGAGAGTGTCAAATCTGATAGCTATCAACATTTTACTAAAAGAGATCCTGTAAATATTCACAATGATAATAGTAAAAAAAGCATCAAGATTGGTCAGAGAGTTAAACATCAAAAATTTGGTAACGGTGTAGTATTGAGCTATGAGGGTGAAGATGATAGTTTAAAACTTTACATTAACTTTGAGGACTATGGTTCTAAATGGCTGGTACTAACCTATGCTCATCTTGAGTTCTTATAAATGAAAAAAGATAGACGCAAATTTTTTACATCGATTAGTCTTGCTACTGCAGGCATTATTGGTTCTGGTTTTATTCCAAAAAAAGCTCACGCTGAAAAAAAAGTTAAATGGAAGATGGTCACATCATGGCCTAAAAATTTTCCAGGACTCGGAGCTGGCGCTGAAACACTTGCAAATTATATCAATCAGCTCTCTGGAGGAACATTGAAAATCAAAGTGTATGGAGCAAATGAACTGGTACCACCCCTTGGTGTTTTTGATTTTGTTTCATCTGGGGGAGCAGAAATGGGTCACTCGGGAGCTTATTACTGGAAAGGTAAAACTGAGGCAGCACAATTTTTTTCATCTGTACCATTTGGAATGAATGCTCAGGAGATGAACTCATGGTTATATTATGGTAATGGAATTAAATTATGGGAAGAAGTCTATGAAAACTTTAACTTAGTACCAAGGCCAGCTGGAAATACTGGTGTGCAAATGGGAGGTTGGTTCAACAAGGAAATTAACTCAACGGAAGACTTAAAGGGACTAAAAATGAGAATACCCGGTCTAGGCGGTGAGGTCTTAGCTAGAGCTGGCGGAACACCATTCACCTTAGCAGGTGCAGAAATATTCACATCTTTACAAACGGGAGTAATAGATGCAACTGAGTGGGTTGGCCCATACAATGATAGAGCATTCGGCTTACATAGAGCAGCAAAATTTTACTACTATCCTGGATGGCATGAACCAGGACCTTCATTAGAATGTATTATCAATAAAGATGCATATAATCAATTATCGGACCAGCATAAATCAATTATTGATATTGCATGTCAAGCAGCTAATGTCGATATGATTTCAGATTATATTTCAAAAAATTATCAGGCTTTGGAATACTTCAAACAAGAAAATGTTCAAATAAAACAATTCCCCATTGAAGTCCTATCTAAATTAAACGATATAAGTGATGAAATTTTACTTGAACTCAGTCAAAAAAATAGTCTTTCTAAAAAAGTATATGATTCATATGTTGACTTTCTTCAAAGAGTGAGACCTTGGACCATGATATCTGAAGATAGCTATCTAAATTCATTTAAGTAGAAGTTTGGGAAGATAAGTAGCTAGTTCTGGAAAAATAAATACACCTGCCATTAGTATTATCTGTATAACAAGAAACGGTATTATCCCTTTATATATCTCCTTGGTATCTACAGAGCTTGGCAAAACACCTCTTAAGTAAAATAATGAAAATCCAAATGGGGGTGTAATAAAAGATGTTTGTAGCACAAGTGCAATTAGAATACCTATCCATAATGGATCATACCCTAGTGTAAAAAGTGCTGGGCCAACTAGAGGAATGACAATAAATGTGATTTCTATAAAATCTAGAATGAACCCAAGCGCAAACATAATAAAAAGAACAATTATTAGAGTTAAAAGTTTATCATCTGGCATCTCAATCAAGAATTTATGAATGAACTCCTCACCCTCAAGTCCTCTAAAAACTAAAGAAAAAAGTATAGCTCCAATCAGAATCATAAATACCATGCTCGTAAGTTTAATTGAATCAACTACACACTGATCCAAAACAAACTTAGATAAATTATTCCTTGTATATGCTATTAATATAGCACCCAAAGCTCCTAAACCCGCAGCTTCAGATGGTGTAGCCACACCAAAAATAATCGATCCCAAGACAATAAACATCAGTCCGAGTGGATATATAATGGAAACTAAATTAATTTTTTCTCGCTTTTTATTCATGGTTTTAATCTTCAGTGTTTTCAAATAAATAACATAAAGTATTGGTAAAATCAGGCCTGGTAAAATTGCACCAACAAATAAATCTGCAATTGTAATAGTTTCTGGACTGTATATACCCATATTTAACTGCGCCTGTTGATATGATGAGGAAAGTACGTCCGCTAAAAGAATTAGGACCAGTGAGGGAGGTATAATCTGACCAAGAGTACCTGCGGCACAAATTGTTCCAGAAGCAATACTTGCTGAGTAGCCATTTTTAACTAGCACTGGATATGTTAATAATCCGAGTGTTACAACACTAGCTCCAACTATACCAGTGCTCGCAGCTAATAACGCACCCACTAATACCACAGATATAGCCAAACCACTGTCAGTATTGTTAAATAAATTGTTCATGTCTGTTATCAGGCTCTCAGCTATTTTTGTTTTTTCCAATATCAATCCCATGAATATAAACAAAGGCACAGCGAGTAGATTCTGATTACCCATCACACCGAATAATCTGTTAGGAAATGCCATCAAAAAGGAATAATCAAAGAAATCAAATAGAACGCCAATCAACGCGAATAAAAGAGAGACACCAGATAAAATAAAAGCTACTGGAAAACCAGTAAGTAGTAACAAGAAAGTCAAGATCAGAAATACTACTACAATTTCCATCCTACATATCCCTTGATATCTTGCCTATGGTTTGAATTAATAATAATAACGAGAAAATATAAATCGAAGATTTTAAAATATAAACTATCGGTAAACCTCCGGGTTCACTAGAACCCTCTAACATACTCCATGATTGCGAAATCATTGTTGTGCTCTCATAGATTACAAAAAAACAAAAAGGGATAACTAAAATAATATAGCCAATTAAATCAATAATTATTTTATTTTTTGTTCTTAATTTGTTTGTGACAACATCAATTCTTACATGTGAATCATCTCGTAAACAGATTGAAACTCCAAAAAGAAAAATAAAAGCATGCAAATACATTACAAGTTCTTGTAAGAAAATGAAATTAATATTAAAAATATATCTCAGTAATATATTTATAATTACCAACCCAAACATTATATAAAAAAAATTTTTTATTAAACGTTCCGACAAAATGGAAATTCTTTGAATGATATTCATTTGAATTTTAATCGATTTATAAGAATATTTTCGAATATAGATGGATCTTTTATATGTGTGATTGCTCCTACTTTCGGAAAAATCATATCTACTAATCTTGAAAGATAAAATCTTAACGATGCAGCAATCATGGCATTATTAAGCTGTTTGTTTTCATATACTGTTATTTCTCTGCCTAAGTTATAACCTCCCAGAAGTGCTCTGCGTTTGATATCATTCACTGAACCATCTTTATTTACACACCAGTCATTTATAACGACAGCTAATTCGTAAATTAGAGGACCTGTAAAAGAGTAGTAATAATCAATAATACCAGTCACATTATTCTTTCTTGCAAGGACATTATCTCTAAATAAATCTGAGTGAATCACACCGGATGGTAGATTTGAATTGAACAGCTTTTCAAACACTTTACTCGATTTAATTAGTAACTTTAACTGATTTGGTTTTATGTGTTTACTTACCCTTTGAATACTTTTGTGAACCCATTTGATATCTCTACTATTACGAATATTTATTTTATACATGCCAGCGCTAGTATGGAATTGACCTATTATAGAGCCTAGAGACTCACATAATTCTTTGTTAGTCTTTTCGACAGTTTTCCCCTCAAGTCTTTGCATGATAGAGCATGGCTTATCATTTACATTAGTCAATATTTCACTTTTTTTTGTCAACATTATCTCTGGAGAGCACAAGCCTTTTCCTGAGAAATAGTTCATTAATTTTAGATACTTAATAACTTTAGCTTTTTTGATATCCTCAAAAATTGTTATCACATACTTACCTTTAGATGTATTTAGAAAATAATTTGTGTTAGTTATACCGTCAGATATACCTTTATAGGACTTCAGTATACCAATATCATACTGAGAAACGATTTTCTTAACATCTTTGTTTTCTAGATTTGTGTATACAGACATGTATTTATGATATATAACTTTTATTGAACAAACGATATCTAAATTTATATGGTTTTCCAAGGAGAAAATGAAGATAATTTTATTATCATAGATGGATCATCCTATCTATACAGAGCCTTTTATGCTCTTCCAAACTTGAAAACATCAACAGGTCTCAATTCTGGTGCTATTCATGGATTTGCGAATATGCTAAATCGTATTATTAGTGAATATAAACCTAAATATTTATTGATGGTTTTCGATGCCAAAGGCAAAAATTTCAGACATGAAATATATGAACAGTATAAGGCTAATCGTGGCGCTATGCCCAATGAGTTGTCTGAACAGACTGGAGATATAATAAATCTAGTCAAAGCATATGGTATCAAAGTATTGCAGGAAAAAGGCGTAGAGGCTGATGATGTGATTGCTTCGATTACTAAGCAAATAAAGATTAATAACACTAAAACAATTATCTCTTCTGGAGATAAAGACCTAGCTCAGCTTGTTGGAGATAATGTTGTGTTAATTAATAATTTTGACTCGAAAGTGCTTGATTATGATGGAGTGGTAGAAAAATTTGGTGTGAAACCAAGTCAAATATTTGATTATTTGTGTCTTGTTGGCGATACATCCGATAACATTCCAGGAGTACCTAAAGTGGGTCCTAAAACTGCTGCTACCTTACTTGGAAGGTATGAAAGCTTGGATAACATCATTGCAAATAGCGGAGAACTCAAAGGAAAGCTCAGAGAAAATATCGAATCTTCGTCTGCAACAATCAATCTAGCAAAAAAGCTAGTTGCCCTAAAGGAAGATTTGAAGCTTGGTATTAAGTCTGATGAGCTGTGCAATTATCATCCAAATGAAAAAAACCTTAGAACTCTAATAGATAAATATGAACTGAAAACGTTATCTGGAAAGCTCAATATTAAAAGTAAAAAGAAAATTATAAAAAAAGATTATCAGCTAATTAAGTCAATTTCCCAATTGAAGAAAATTATTAATAGCTGTATCAAAAATAAGAGGTACACTTTTGATACTGAGACTACGTCTCTAGACTTCAATCAGGCAGAATTAGTGGGATTCAGCATAAGCTACAGGGCTAATCAGAGCTTTTATTGTCCTCTAGCACATAATTCTGCTGATAAAGTCAACTTACCTTTCAAAGAGTCGATAGATTCACTTAAATTACTTTTGGATAACAATGAAATCACTGTTATCGGCCAAAACTTAAAATACGATATTAATGTATTGAGAAAATATTCACTAGATTTCAAAAACAACATTGAGGACACCATGCTGATGTCATATGTATTAAATTCTGGTGGTAAGCATGACTTAGATACACTTGCGTCGAAATATCTCAATGAAAAAACCATTTCATACGAAGAGGTGACTGGTAAAGGTAAAGATCAAATTTCTTTTGCTGATGTAGAGATATCAAGAGCAGTTGAGTATGCGTGTGAGGATTCAGATCTAACATACCAGATTTATGATGAACTAAAATCAAAGCTCGACAAGGATAAAAAACTCTTATTCATATATAAAAACATAGAAATTAAGCTAATGCTAATTATCGCAGAAATGGAATATGTAGGTGTCTCAATTGATGAGGCAGAGCTTTCAAAACAATCTGCAAGTCTGTCAAAACGTTTAAATCAAATTGAGAAAAACATATATAAGATATCAGGTAGACAATTTAATATTAGCTCGCCTAAACAGATTCAAGAGATTTTTTATGACGAGCTTAAATTACCTGTTTTGAAAAAAACACCAAAAGGGCAGCCTTCAACGAATGAAGATGTAATGACGCAATTAGCTGAAGATCATGAACTGCCTGGACTTATTCTATCCTATAGAAACCTTCTAAAATTGAAAAATACTTATACGGACAAACTCGGCGAACAAGTAAGTGATGTATCCAACAGGCTTCATACATCATATAATCAAACAATAACAATCACTGGGCGTCTATCTTCATCTTCACCAAATTTACAAAATATACCAATTAGAACAGAAGACGGTAGAAAAATAAGATCTGCTTTTATTCCAAGAGATGGTTTCGAACTATTTTCAGCAGATTACTCTCAAATTGAGTTGAGAATTATGGCTCATCTTTCAGGTGATATTGCCATGATTGATAGTTTTATAAATGGAGAAGATATTCACTCCTCAACTGCAAGAAAAGTTTTTAATACAAAAAAGGAGCCATCTGTTGAAGAGAGAAGAGCTGCAAAAGCGATTAACTTCGGTTTGATATATGGTATTTCAGCTTATGGTTTAGCAAGACAGCTTAAAATCGAAAACATAGAAGCCAAAAATATCATTGACACATATTTTGCTAAATATAAGAGAGTAAAAGAGTATATGGAGGAATTAAAAGAGACTGCTGGTAAAAACGAATATGTAGAGACTATGCATGGGAGAAAAGTTTTCTTGCCCAACATCACCCATTCGAACTTTCAAGTAAGAAGTGCTGCAGAGAGAACTGCCATTAATGCTCCTATCCAGGGTACGGCAGCTGATATTCTAAAAATAGCTATGATAAATATTAACCAATGGCTTCAATCAAACAAAATACATAACATATTTATGATTATGCAGGTTCATGATGAGCTTGTTTTTGAATTAAAGAAATCAGACATTGAACATTACTCTGAAAAAATATCAACTATTATGTCTGAAGCTGAAATTCTCAGTGTTCCACTGGTTGTTAATACTTTTAGTGGATCAAATTGGCAGGATACATAAGTTAGTCTCATTGAACTAAATAAATATTTCGTTATAATTAAGCCCAATGAAATTTCTGGCTTATTTATTTTTTTCACTTCTTGCATTTAACCTCAATAATCATGCGTTTTCTTCAGACTTATCAAAGGGTAAAGAGCTCTCTGCGTCTTGCGCTGCTTGTCATGGAGATGAAGGTATTTCCCTTAATCCAACATGGCCAAAGATTGCAGGACAAAATCCAAAATACTTAGCATCACAGTTATATGAATTTAGAAAAGGTCCTGATGGAAACAGAAACAATGCGGTAATGTACGGAATCGCAATGACCTTATCAGATGATGACATTGAGAACCTCTCTGCGTATTACGCTTCTTTGAAATCTAACGTAGGGCTCACTCAAGATAAATATCTAGAGCTGGGGAGAAATATATACAGAGGTGGCAATATGGAGATTAAAATCCAAGCATGTATGAGTTGTCATGGACCAAATGGTCAGGGGAATTATGCGGCGGCAATACCAATGCTTTCTGGACAACATGCACAATATACCTATCAACAATTAAAAAACTTTCAAGCATCTGCCAGATCAAATGATTATAATAAGATGATGAGGAACATCGTGCATAGAATGACTGATGAGGAAATGAAAGCTGTAGCTAGCTATATCGAAGGTTTGTACTAATGTTAAAACACAAGCATCTACTGCTTCTTTTTTGTTTAGTATTTGTAACTTATCATGATGTATACGCGCAAAAATATATCCAAATATCTACTGAAAAACAACAAGAATCCAAAGAAATAATCGTTTATGAATTTTTTTGGTATGGTTGCCCACATTGTTATAATTTAGAACCAACTATGGATAGAATAGAGTCGGGCTTAGACAAAGATGCTAGAATCGTGAAAGTTCCCGTTGCATTGAGAGAATCATGGCTGCCGCATGCAAAGCTTTATTATGCGTTGAAACAGATGAATAAAATTGAAGATGTGCACAATTTAATTTTTGAGGAGATACATCTCGAGGAAAATAGACTAAACACAAAAGATCTGATGATAGAATTTTTAAATAAAAATGGAATTGACACAGATGAGTTTATCGAGAAATATGATAGTTATGGAACAGAGGCAAGAGTTAAAAAATCTAGCAACTTAGCTAGAAGGTATCAAATCGATTCTGTCCCAACAATCATCGTCAATGGAAAGTATTTGACAAGTGGTTCATATGTATCTAGTTACGAGGAATTATATAGCGTTGTTAATTTTCTGGTAGAGCGAGAGAGAAACGATTAAGTAGGAGAGACAAATGACAGCAAAAATCATAAGCGGAAGAGAGACCGCAGAGCACATTCTTGAAAAAGAACTTTCTAAAAAAGTTGATGAGCTTAAAGCTAAAAATATCATACCAAATCTAGTTGTGATTCTCGTAGGTGAAATGAAAGCATCTGCAAGCTACGTTGCACAGAAAGAAAAATTTGCTGCAAAAGCAGGCATTAAATCTGAAGTGAGAAGATTTACTGCTGAGATTAGTGAGGAAGAAATCCTGTCTGAAATTGATAAGATAAATCAAGATTCATTGATTCATGGAGTCATTGTCCAGTTGCCACTTCCAGAGCACATATCAGTAGCTAAAGTGTTAAATCGTATTGATCCGTCAAAAGACGTGGATGGTTTTACACCAAACAACGTTGGAAAGCTATTTCTAGGCGAGGACACTCTGGTGTCCTGCACACCAAAAGGCATTATGCAAATGTTGAGAATCTCTGGAACCGACCTAAATGGCAAAAATGTCACAGTCATAGGAAGATCTAATATCGTAGGCAAGCCTGTCTCTATATTATGTCAATCGCAAAATGCAACTGTAACGATGTGTCACTCAAGAACAAAAGATTTAAATCATAAATTATCTGATGCAGATGTAATAATTGTTGCTGTTGGTGTACCAAAATTTATATCAGGTGATCAGATACCAGATGGTGCTGTAGTCATAGATGTAGGAATACATAATATTGATGGTAAGCTTTGCGGTGATGTTGACTTCGAATCTGCAAAAGAAAAGGCATCTGCAATCACACCAGTTCCAGGTGGTGTTGGACCAATGACGGTTTGCGCATTAATTGAAAATACCATCATTGCAGCTGAGAGAATAAATAGCGCCTGAGAAGATTCGAACTTCTGACCTCTAGCTTCGGAAGCTAACGCTCTATCCAACTGAGCTACAGACGCAAAAACTTATTCAAATTATTATGTTTTCAAGTATAATCTACTCAAATAAAAAAATAAGAAACAAATATAAATTTTAGGGAAATATGAACGGACCAACTTCTGATAAGGAATTCTACAAAATCTTTGGTTACATTACACTGGTAATAATTCTGCTAGCAATTATCATAGCTATACTCTCAAAGGTTTTTGCTTCATCAGTAACAAATGATAATTATGAAGAGGCGAAAGATACCGCTATACAAGAGCGTCTTGCATCCCCGGAAAGAATAAACTTGGCTAGTAATCCTACTTTTAAAAGTGAGGTGGTAGTTGTAGCTTCTGCCAAGTCTGGGAAGGATGTTTATAATTCCGTTTGCATGTCATGTCACATGAGTGGTGCTGCTGGAGCACCTGTGACCGGAAAAGTAGATCAATGGACAGATAGATTGGCGAAAGGTAATGACACACTCTACAGTAATGCAATCAATGGTATTGGGGTCATGCCAGCAAAAGGCGGCCTGATGTCTTTGAGTGACGAGGAAGTTAAACTTGCTGTCGATTACATGCTCGAAGAATCGAAATAAACTATTTCTTTTCTAATTTTTTCTCTAGCTCATCAAGCTTCTTTTTTGTTTTTGTCAAAACTGCACTCTGAATATCGAATTCCTCCCTGGTTACCACATTTATTTTCTTCAAGTAATCATTCAGCAGAATCTTTAGATTGTCTTTAAAATCATCTCGCGTCTCCTCAGTGTTTTTCGGAAGCAGACTCGTTATGTTTTCTATCAACTCTTTTATTTTTGACGATTTCAAAATGCACTCCTTGAATGCACAAAAACTGTGCATATTTATATTTTTTAAGCTTTTTTACCTTATTTATTACAGTTTTATTAAGTAAACCTTTTGTAAGATACCAGTTTATTGTATTATACCTTCAATATTATTAATCGGAGAACACAATTTTAATAATATTCGAGTTGGCATAGTTTATGCATATCTATTAACGATAGCTTTACTATTTGTCGTAGATGAATGTCAACTATCACTAAAATAAACTAAATATAACCACTTTACGTAAGGGAGATATAAATGAAAAAATTAATTAGATCATCACTTTCAGTAGCTTTGGCTGCATTGATGTCTGTATCAATGTTGTCTCACGCTGGTGAAGCTGTTGCTGAAGAAGGAGGTATGTCTGTAAGTTATAACATCGGATATATGTCCGAATATTGGTACAGAGGAGCATATCAAGCTGAATCATCAATGAGTTTTGGTGCTGATATTGAGATGGGCTCAATGTACATTGGCATGTGGGGTGCAGACGTCTCTGATGCTGCAGGAGCAGGCGCAGGTTCTGAAATTGACCTCTACGCAGGCTACAACTTTGAATTAATGTCTATACCAATGTATGTTGGTGTTACTGGTTACTACTACACAGATAACTTCGATCGTGATTATGAAGAAGTTAACTTCGGTGGTGATTTTGGTATGTTCAGTTTTGATGCTGCAGTTCTTGGAAGCTATAAATCAGCTCCTGGTACAGCGAGTTCAGATTATGGACATTTCACATTAACAGTACCACTAGGCATGCTTGACTATAGTTATCAGACATTTACCGGTGGGTCATTGCATGCTGCGACTCACGAACTTAACTATTCTACAAGTGTGAATGGTATTGATTTGGGCGCTACATTGGGTAAAAACAATGATGGTGGAGCAGGTGCATCACCTAACTCAAACCAAAATACAACTTACGCAAATTTCACAATCGGGTATAGTTTCTAAAAATTTAGTTTATAATTTAGTGATAGGGGCATTCATCAATGAAATTAGTAATAGCAATCATCAAGCCTTTTAAGTTGGATGAGGTGAGAGAGGCACTGTCTGGTATAGGCGTGCAAGGTATCACAGCAACTGAAGTTAAAGGGTTTGGAAGGCAAAAGGGCCATACGGAACTTTATAGAGGTGCTGAATATGTTGTTGATTTTCTACCGAAAATTAAACTTGAAATTGCTATTGATGATTCTCTCGTTGATCAAACCATTGAGACAATTTTATCATCTGCCAGTACAGGTAAGATTGGAGATGGAAAAATATTCGTTCTTGATGTTCAAGAAGCAATTCGTGTTCGTACCGGCGAAAAGGGACCTGTAGCTCTTTAATTAAACGTTTTTAATTAGGAGATTGCGATGGAAGCTTTAGAAGGTAAAGTCATAGAACTTGCTTACGCTCTAGA
>MDTE01181724.1_pt1 | contig 25997 bp, 22 predicted proteins | sample 811231 | NCBI WGS metagenome assembly MDTE01 (sample SAMN05326651, study PRJNA326480) | marine metagenome | isolation source: seawater | place: Indian Ocean: Red Sea | collected 2010
AGGATGCTGTCTCGCTCGAAAGCGGGGACGCGGATCGTGTACTGGTTGTAGACGTGACGGAACGTGTCGTCGACGGCAGGCCGCGTGATCCAGTCACCCAGGCCCTGGGCATCGATCAGGTGGTCGTAGTGGGCCGCCGACTCGATTCGCTGCTCGGTCCATTCCTCCAGCCGGGTCAACTTGATCCTGAGGATGGCGGCCTGCAGTGCATCGAGACGACTGTTGAAGCCAACCGCGACGTGGTTGTACCCGCCGATGTCGCCGTGGACACGGAGGTGAGTCAGTCGGGCGGCGAGGTCCTTGTCGTCCAGGGTGATGATCCCCCCGTCGCCGGCTCCGCCGAGGTTCTTGGTGGGAAAGAAACTGAAACACCCCATGGTGCCCAGGACACCGGCCTGGCGTCCCTGGTACCGGGCACCGATGGCCTGGCAGGCGTCTTCGATCACCGGGATGTCGTGCAGCACCGCCAACCGCCACAGGGGTTCCATGTCGGCGGTTTGGCCGAAAAGGTGTACGGGGATGATCGCCTTGGTGTTTTCTGTGATGGCTGCCGCGGTCAACTTGGGGCAGATGTTGAATCCGCCGGGCTCGATATCCACGAACACCGGTGTGGCCCCGACGCGATGGATCGCTCCGGCCGTTGCAAAAAACGTAAACGGGCTGGTGATCACCTCGTCGCCGGGTCCGATTCCCAGTGCCATCAGCGAGAGAACCAGGGCGTCGGTACCCGAGGCGCAGGAAATGGCGTATCGGGAGTCACAGAAAGAGGCGATTTCGGCTTCGAGTGCTGCCACTTCCTCGCCGAGAATGAACTGGCCGTTTTCGAGCACCCGGCTGACCGCGGCGAGCAATTCGTCGGCGATCGGCTGGTGCTGGGCCGAGAGATCGATGAAGGGGACGGGCGGAAAGGCCACGGGTTTTGGCGAGTCCATTCGCTTGGGTCCGGGGGGAAGGGGAGATCGGGAGGCGGTCCGGGTTGATGCCGCCCAGTGGGGGGGCGGTACTGTAGGACCACTCTCCGAGTGGGTCAAGATGAGCCGTGGCTCACCTGCCACTACTTCTTGCTCGCCTTCTTCTTTTTCTCAGCTGCCCGGTCTCGGGCGTCGGCCAGAACGCCCTCGGGGTCGTCCAGGAACGCGTCCCGGCATCCGCTGCAGCAGACCCAGTAGGTCTTGCCCTTGTAGCTCACCTTCGAGGTGCCCTTGCCCTCGGTGACGATGCACAACGGTCCAATGTTGGCCGTGGCCAGTCGGGTGCCAGCCCGCGTGTACCCGATACCAGCCACACGGGTGTAAAAGGTGCTGCCCTTGCGGCGGCGTTCGTGCAGCACCAGTGTCCGCTTGGAATTGAGGGAGCGAATGGTCAGCCTGTGCACCTGGTCCTTGTCATCGGGTTTGGATTCGAGGACCAGTGCTCCCTGGGAGCCCGGCTTGCCGGTGTAGTTCCGCTTGGTCTTGTCGGCCATTGTGGCCTGCAGGGTGAACTGCTTGGTCTTGGGGTCGTAGGCGAAAACCCCGTCGACGATCAGCTTGCTGCCGGTCGATTTGAAGCGGATGGCGACGGTGGCCGTGTTGGCGGCGGGTTTCTTGTCCTTGGCAGCCGGTTTGCTGCTCTTGAATTGCCAGGTCCAGTTGGCTTTCTCGCTCCAGGCTCCTGCAGCCGAGCCGCGACGCGGTTGTCCGACACCCCGCCAACTGCCGATCACCGGGTTGAACCTCCTGAGCGCTTCCTTGGCGTTCGCCGGAGGTGTGAGTTTGTTCGAGTCCGCGGGCTTGTCGTTCTGAGAGTGCACCGGGGCCGGGATGCAGCATGCCAGCAAGCCGAGAGCCACTGGCAGGAGTTTCGACTGTCGGAACATGACAACGGCTCTCCGTGACAAGAAAATCCTATCGCCACGATACCACGCCGTGGCAGAAAACGCGGGAGTTTTCCCTGGTGGGTGGCTGGTGGGCGAGTCTTCAGGAAGCGGGCAGACCGCGAGTCAGCTTGCTGAAGCGGGCCATCAGGTCACGGGTGATCGGGCCCGGCGTCCCGTCGCCGATGGTACGACCGTCCAGGCTGACGACGGCGATCACCTCGGCCGCTGTGCCTGTCAGGAAGCACTCGTCGGCGATGTAGATGTCGTGTCGCACCAGTGCAGTTTCCTGGACCTCGTGTCCGGCATCCCGGGCCAGGTCGATGACCGAGTTGCGGGTGATGCCCTCGAGAATTCCGGAATCGGTCGGCGGAGTACGGATCAACCCATCCTTGATGATGAAGATGTTGTCCCCGGTGCACTCGGCCACTTCTCCGTTGTGGTTGAGCATCAGGGCCTCGACGCATCCGGCGTCGGTGCCCTCGATCTTGGCCAGGATGTTGTTGAGATAGTTGAGGGACTTGATGCGGGGGTTGAGTGCGCCGGGGTGGTTGCGGATCGTGCTGGCGGTGACCAGTTCCATCCCGTTCTCGTAGATCTCTTCTGGATACAGCGTGATCGTGTCGGCGATAATGATCACGATCGGGTGAGAGGTCTTGCGGATATCAAGGCCCAGCGTGCCGGCTCCGCGGGTCACGACCAGCCGGACATACCCGTCAACAATGTCATTGGCCTGGACCGTCTCGTTGACGGCTGCGACGAGTTCCTGGTGAGGAATGGGAATCTGCAGCCGGATGGCCTGGGCACTCTCGTACAACCGGTCGACGTGTTCGGACAGCAGAAAGACGTTGCCGCCGTAGACGCGGATGCCTTCGAAGACGCCATCGCCGTAGAGCAATCCGTGGTCGAAGACACTGACTGTGGCCTGGTCGGCGGGGACCAGGGAACCATCGATGTAGACGCTTTTGGCCATCTTGTCGGACGCGACTGGAACAATGGGACGGGATACTGTCCGGGCGAGGTCATCTCCGGTCGGGAGGTGTTGGAACTGGCCCGGTTGCCCGTCCTAGGCGGCCTGGCTCACCGTTTCAACGCGGCCTTCACCGAGTCGTACGATGCGGTGAGCCTGGCAGGCGATCCGTTCATCGTGAGTGACCATGATGATAGTCAGCTGCTGAAGCTCGTTCAAGCTGGCCAAAAGAGCCATGATTTCCTGGCCGGTCGTGGAATCGAGGTTGCCGGTGGGTTCATCGGCAAGCAGCACCCGCGGTTGCCCGATCAAAGCCCGCGCGATCGCGGCTCGTTGCATCTCTCCCCCGGAGAGTTCACTGGGGCGGTGCTTGACCCGGTGACCCAGGCCGACCTTGTCGATGATCTCGCGGGCCTGCTCGTGAATCGCCTTGCGGTGTGTCCACCAGGTGAGTGCCGAGTGGCGAATGGCCAGGGGGGAGATGACGTTTTCCAGGAGTGTCAATTCGGGCAACAGGTGGTAGCTCTGGAAGATGAAACCGAAGTTCTGGTTTCGGAGGGTGTCACGTTGTCGTTCGTTGAGGTTGTCGATTCGCCGCCCGTCGCAGTGGACCTCGCCGACGTTGGGGGCATCGAGCAGCCCCAGCACATGGAGCAGGGTGCTCTTTCCCGACCCGGATTGGCCGACAACGGAAAGGAATTCGGCGGGTGCGAGCTCGAGATCGATTCCGCGAAGGACGGGGATGATCAATTCCCCCTTGCGATAGGATTTTTCCAACGCCACACAACTCAGGCGTGGCGTTGCCATCTTGCCGGGTTGGCCAAAACCCTGTCCCGGGGCCTCCGATGGGTTGTCTCCGGTTGGAGCCGAGATAGCCGTGGCCCAGGCATCGCGGGCCTGCTGGCTGAGATCCTGGGATGCTTGTGATGGTGTGGTCATGACAAGGTGTCCTTGGAAATCACTCGTACCGCAGTGCCTGCACCGGATGCAGCTTCGCGGCTCGCCGGGCGGGCAAGATGCTGGCCAAAACTGCGATTCCGACAGCTCCCAGGGCAACCCACGCGACTGTCAGCGGGTTGACTGCTGTGGGGATCTCGGGGAAGTAGTAGATGGTCTCGTCAAAGACCTTCCGACCCAGCAGCCAGGTGATTCCGGATTCGATCTGGTTGATGTAGTAGACAAACGTCAGGCCCAGCAGGACCCCGACACCGCTGCCGACGATGCCCAGGGCCAGTCCGTAACCCAGGAAAATCGACATGATGCCCCGGCGGCTGGCTCCCAGTGCCTTGAGGATCCCGATATCTCGAGTTTTCTCGACGACGATCATGTAGAAAATGGCCAGGATGCCGAATCCGGCGACGGCGATGATCAAAAACAGCAGGATGTTGAGAATGCCCGTTTCCAGTTCCACGGCCGCCAGCAGGGGGCCCTGTTTTTGTTGCCAGGTCCGGACCGAATAGAGGTGGGCGGGGAAAGCGGCCCGCAGCCGCTGGACGACTGTTTCGGCGTCCTCGAAGTTCTTGAGCTTGACCTGGATCGATGTCACGGCACGGTCGCCGGTTGACGGGTCAATCATGCCGCGTGTCTGTTGCAACTCGTCGATGTTGCAGAAAACGAGGTTCGAGTCGTACTCGCTCATCCCGCTCTTGAAGACATCGATCACCGTGGCGGTGAAGTGGCGTGGCTCGGGGGGACGACCGGCCGAGACAGTCGTGATGCGGACGTCCTCGCCGGCCAGCACCATCCGTTCGATCTGGATCTCGCCAGTCTCCTTGTCCTCGACGGGAAACTCGATCAATCCGGCTCCAAGATAGACTCGTGCTGGCAATGGATCGGCCGGGTCGGCCAACTCGACCTTGGCATCACGGGGTGTTGGCGGTGCGTCGAGCGCGTCGAGGTTGTGCGTGGAGGGCGGGACCGCCGGCGACAGGTCAAGACCGGGCGGCGGCGTGAGGTTGCCGGAAGGCTGCGGGGGCGGGGTGTCCAGGTCGGGGAGTGCGTGTGGTGGTGGTGCGGTGTCCGTGCCACCGGCGGGCACGATGGCCCGGGGCTGGTTCCATTCAAGCCGACGTTGTTCGAGTTCGACCATCATGCGACGGTGTTCGCGAGCCTCGGCCGTCAGCCTCCACGTGGGGCTGGGGATGGGAAGTTGCACGGCCAGCGACTGGCCATCTCGCGAAATTGCCAGGTCGAGAGCCGATCGGTCTGTGGAGTTCTTGAGTCGGGACGCGAGTGCCTTGGTGTCCGCGACCGGGAAACCGTTGCAACCGGTGATGAGGTCTCCGGCGTGGAGGCCAGCGGTATCGGCAGGACTGCCCTCCAGTACCGCGGCGATACGGCAACCGGGATGGGTGTCGTTCTCGAGAGCCAGCCCCACGCGTCGTCCGGACGTGAAGGAGGTGAGGTTGGTCACGAGTGGGCTGACTGCTCCCTTGGTCCGGGGGTCGATCCCGATCAGGGTGACCGGGCGTGTGATGACCTGCCCACGGTACTTGAAGCTGATCATGCCGTAGACTTCGACCGTGGCGGTCATCGCCTCGACATAGTTCCCGGCGACCTCCTGGATTTCCTGCATCCGTGCGGCCGCGTCAGGGTCACCATCGAGAGTGTGGGTTTCGACAACGATGTCGGCCAAGATGCCGTGGATCCGTTCCCGCATCTCGGTGGCGAAACCGGCCATCACGCTGTTGACCACGATCATGGTGGCCACGCCCAGCATCACGCTGATGATACTGGCCATCGCGATCCAGCGGGTCCGCAGGTAGCGGAGACAGAGCTGGAGCTTGTACATGGCAGTCCCTTGCCGTTGTGCGAGAATCCGTCTCGCCGTCTGTTCATCGTCTCGAGTAGTTTCGCCTATTCGTCCGAATTTGTCTCGTTCGAATCCGGAGTTTCGGGTGTCTTGTCATCGATCGTGGCTGCCGGGCCTCCACCCGTGGATTCGGGTTTCAGCAACGGGAAGAAGATCACGTCGCGGATCGAGCGGCTGTTGGTCAGCAGCATCACCAGCCGGTCGATGCCGACACCCATTCCTCCGGCCGGTGGCATGCCGATCTTCAGGGCCTCGAGGAACTCGGTGTCGAGCTTGGCCATCGAGTCCTCTTCGTCGAGGCCATCCAACTGGGTGCGGAACAACTCGTCCTGGAGCAGCGGGTCGTTGAGTTCGGTGTAGGCGTTGGCCAGTTCCATGCCGTGGATGAACAGTTCGAATCGCTCGGCAATCTCGGGGTTGTCGGATTTTCGCTTGGTCAGGGGACAGAGGCTGGCGGGATAGTCGGTGACGAAGATCGGCCCTCGCAACGCGTCCTCGACGGTTTCCTCGAACACCTTGTTGACGACGACGTCGGGGTGCACGCCGTCGGTTTCGATTTCCAGTCGCTTGGCGATCTCGGTCACTGCTGGCGTGTCGCCGATGTCGCACCCGGCGTGTTCCAGGAACAACTCGGCGTAGGTCCGGCGTGGCCACGGTGGCGTGAAGTCGATCTGTTCATCACCCCACGGCAGCACCATTCCCTCGCCGAGTACCTCCGTTGCGTCGACAACGATCTTCTCGACCAGGTCCATCATCGACTGGTAGTCGCCGTAGGCCTGGTAGATCTCGATCATGGTGAACTCGGGATTGTGTGTCGCATCGATGCCCTCGTTGCGAAACACGCGGCCGATTTCAAAGACCCGCTCGACTCCACCGACCATCAGTCGCTTGAGGTGCAGTTCGAGCGCGATCCTCATGAACAGTTCGATTCCCAGGGTGTTGTGTTCGGTGATGAAGGGCCTGGCTGCAGCTCCTCCGGCCACCGCGTGCAGCACCGGTGTCTCGACTTCGGTGAAGCCGGCGCCCGAGAGTGTCTGGCGAATCGAGTGGATGATGCGGGTGCGCTTGAGCATCCGCTCGAGAACACCGTCGTTGTAGATCAGGTCGATCGAGCGTTGCCGCAGCAACATCTCGACGTCCTTGGCCCCGTGGAATTTCTCGGGTGGTTGGGCCAGCGACTTGCAGAGCATCGTGATCTTCTCTGCGAAGATCGTCTTCTCGCCGGTTTTGGAGACTCGCAGTGCGCCGTCGATGCCAACCAGGTCGCCGAGATCCAGTGCCCCGATCAGTTCCCACTGTTCGTCGCTGAGATCACCACGCGAGACCATCAACTGGATCCGGCCGGACCAGTCCTTGATGTGATAGAACTTCAGCTTGCCGCGGTTGTTGCGGAGCATGATCCGTCCGGCCACGCGGACGGTGTCCCCGTCGGTGCCGGGTTCCTCCGGACACCTCTCGCGGGCCTCTGAGATCGGGATGTGGTCGTCGAAGCGCTGGCCCCAGGGGTCCATCCCCAGGTCCTTGACCTTTTGCAGCTTCTCCAGCCGCGCAGCTTCGAGACGATTTGGTTTGGGAGATTTCATCTATCAAGGTCCGCGGGAGAGACCTTGCGAGGGTGGGTGGGCGGAAATACCAGGGCTTTGAATTGCGAGATAATCGGGGAAAAGCGGGTTGTCGTCAATGCGAGTGTCAATCGGCCAGCGACTGTCCCACGCTGTGGACAAAGTGGTTCAACAACCGGAGTGACTCTCGGGCCTGCTCGTCGGTGATGGTCATCGGTGGGCTGATCCGCAGGACCGTGTTGGCCAGTGGTCCCAGCAGGTGGATCCCGTCACCGCCATCGGCGCCCAGGTAGCACGCTTCGACAATGGCGTTGGCCACGTCGCCGGCGGGGGTGGTGCCAACGTCGGCACACTCGATGCCATACACCATCCCCTCGCCGCGGACCTTCGACACCACTCCGGTCTCTTTGAGTCGTCCGAGTTCTTCGAAGAACATCGGTTCCAGTCGCCTGGTGTTCTCGAGCACATCGGAGTCTTCGAAGGCGTCCAGCGTGGCGATGACCGCGGCACATCCAATGGGGTTGGCGCTCCAGGTGTCGGAGGCTTCGCCGTATTTCAGGCTGGCCAGTACGTCGCCACGACCGACGACGGCACTGACGGGGATCCCGTTGCCCAGTCCCTTGCCCAGCGCGACCAGGTCGGGAGCAATGCCGTATTTTTCGAAGGCGTACATGTGGCCGGTCCGACCGAAGTTGGCCTGGACCTCGTCGAGGATGAACAGGATGTCGTGGTCACGGCAGAACGACTCGAGCATTTGCAGGTAGGCCGGAGGTGGATGATAGCTGCCGCCTCCGCCGAGGTACGGTTCGGTGATCAGGGTGCCGATCGAGTCTCCCAGTTCGTCCCAGATTGTCTCGAGTTCTTCCCGGTACGGGGACAGGTCGATTTCCTCGCCGTAGCGGTCAGCGTCGTCACAATCGGCCATGGGGAAGCTGATGAACCGCACGCGTGGATCCCGGTCGTGGTCGGTTTCACATCCGGTGACGGCACCGGCAAGTCCCTTCTTGCCATGGAACCCATGACGGGTGGCCAGGATGTGGTCTCGTTCCGGCCGCAGGTGCAGGCAGGCCCACAGGGCTTTCTGGATGGCTTCGGATCCCGACGCGGCCCAGCACACCGAGTCAAGACGCTCACCTCCGGGACTGGATGCGACATTGGCCAGGAGACGCTCGACTGCTGTCGCTTCGATCTCGGTCACCGCGTTGTATGCGGTCAGTGTGAGGGCTTCGGCATACCCTTCACCGCCAGCAAGTGTTTCGGCGTCCCAGCCCAGCAACTCGGCAAGCCGCTTGAGCCATCCCCGGGGGTTGTGTCCGAGGTTGGCGACGAGCACACCGGAGGTGAAGTCGTAGAGCCGTCGTCCCTCAGGGGTCCAGTGAAAGACACCGGCCGATCTTGCCAGCACCGCCTGGCTTGGAGTGAATGTCCGCAGGGCCACGGGCTCGCGGGTGCCGATGACCTCGCGTGCGGCGTTGGAACGATCTTCACCGGGAAACCGGATCGGTTGGTTCATGATTGTTTCCGAATGGTCCGGGGATGAGGGGATTGTGATTCAAGAGTCTAGCAACACAGCCGGAAGGTGGGGAGCGGGGTGGGGCGTGGTTGTCGTCACCGGTTTCATGGGATGCCGGGTCGATTCGGCCGCGAGTTGTTCAAAACAACCGGTTGGTGAATTCGGTCAGGCCGTGTAGAACGCTGGGGAATGCTGACGTCCCAGGCCCGGGCACCCGATGACACATGTCTCTCTACCGCACATTCGTGGGACTGAAGGTGCCGGTGACCCCTGAATTGGCGGAGGTGCTGGACTGGCTGGGGCGACTGGGGCCTGCCGTGCGTCCCGTGCGAGCGGAGTGCCTGCACCTGACCTTGAAATTTCTCGGTGAGACACCCGCCGGCCAGGTGGGAGACATCGTCACGAGATTGACCGAGGTCGTGTCCAGGTGTGGTGTCTTTGACCTGGGTTTCCGTGGGATCGGACTGATGCCGTCACATCGGCCGCGGGTGGTTTTTGCGGATCTGGACGATCCGCTTCACGATGCACCCAAGGTGAGTGGACCGGCCGCGGCGATCGAGGATTCGATGGAGGGATTGGGCTTCGCCCGGGAGAGTCGTCCCTACCGGCCTCACCTGACACTGGCGCGTGTTCGGGGCCGCCCACCAGTGGAGCTCGACGAATTGGCCGAGGTGTTCAAGGAGGTGCTCCTGTCGGAATTGACTTGCACCGAGTTTGAACTGATCCGTTCAGACCTTGGCTCCGGTGGGGCCCGCTACACGACATTGGCGAGGTTGCCGTTGTCGGGTTGATCGGCGGTGCGGATCGTCATGGGGCGGGAGCGGGGTGTCTTGCATCCGGTTACATCCGCGCCGACAATGGCGGCGGCGCGGTCGCGTGGGGACACGCTTCCAATCCGACAGGTTGTGACGGGATTTCTGAAGAGGAACATCATGAGCGATCGACCCCGAGTAATTCTCAGTGCCTTTGCCGACGAGGCCGCCAATCACAAGTCGGCTCTCGAACAACTCTCGGTGATGGCTGCCGTGGGGCTGAGGTATTACAGCCCACGATTTGTCGACGTGATGGGTTCCGGTGAAGTGAAGCACGTCGTCGAACTCGACGACGCTGAACTGGCCCGCCTGATCGAACTCCACGAGGAGTTTGGCATGAGCGTGACCGGGATCGGTGCGAGGATCGGCAAGATCAAGTTGCTCGACCAGGAGGACGGTTCTCACAACGTCTTCGTGCCCTTTGACGAGTACCTCGAGGGCGAGGTGGCCTCGACGATTCGCGTGGCACAGGCACTGGACACGAAATTGATTCGTGGTTTCTCCTTCTACCACCCGCAGGGAACCGATCCGGTTGACTACATTCCCCAGGCGGTTGACCAACTGGGGCAGATTGTTGAGCGGACCAGCGCGGCCGGCCTGGTCTACGGGCTCGAGATCGAGCCGAATCTGATCGGTGAGACGGGCGAGTTGCTGGCCGAATTGTGTCGCCAGGTCGACCATCCCGGGATGGTGTGTATCTACGACGGAGGCAATGTCGCGGCTCAGAACAAGTCTCGCTTGCAGGTTCACGCCGAGCTTGTCGACATGATTGATCACATTGGCTGGATGCACATCAAGGATTACACGATTGATCCGAGCCTGACATGGACCGGTGCGGTCGACGAGGAACGATTGAAGAACTTCGTTCCCGCAGACGTTGGCGATGCGGGACATGACGCGTTGCTTCGCGAGTTGAAAGGGCGATTGCCGGCACTCGAGGCCAAGATGCAGGCGCTGGGAGCTCCCGGATTTTTCCTGGAGGTCGAGCCCCACCTGAAGGGCGGAGGCCAGTTTGGTGGTTTCAGTGGCCCGGATGGAATCGGCGTGGCCCTCCGCAGCCTGTGCCGCGTGCTCGATTATGTCGGTATCGATTACGCGTTGAGAGATTTCTCGGATATCCAGGAGGCCAGGGGTTTCTAACGGAACCGGTGAGGAGGGAGCCATGAGCGAATACGATCTTGCCAGCCTGTCTGACCTGTTGGCCTGCCCCGAATGCCAGGGGCAACTGCTCGTGACGATCGACAGCCTGGTTTGTACCGAGAGGATGTGTCGACTGAGTTTTCCGGTGCGGGAGAGAATCCCGGTGCTGTTGACCGACGAGGCCGAGTTGCTGGAGGAGGCGAATTGGCACTCGGTGGTGGGAGATCGTGCTGTTGATTCGGGGACGGCTCGGTCAGTCGGTGAGATCGAAACCGGGGCGGATGAGGAGAATGAGCTATGAGTCGAAACCGGCTGTCGTCAAATGTCGTGATCCTGTTCGTGGTCGGCTGGTTGTCTGTCGAGATGGTTGGCACCGCCTGTGCCCAGCCGAAGCCCGCTGCCAAGCAAAAGCCGAATTCCCAATCTGAAAAGGCCGTGCGGTACACGTTCCGCAAGTTGCACGATCCCAACGGCATCGGCAAGTTCTACATGGGCCGCGAGATTGCCCACGTGATGGGTTACGGATTCAACGGTTCGGGAGCCCGTTGGCTGGAGCGAGTTGAGCGTGAGCGGGAGGAGAAACTGGCGTTGATGGTTCGCAGCTTGAAGTTGAAGCCCGGTCAAAGGGTGGCAGACATAGGTTGTGGCAGCGGCGTGGTGACGGCATTGTTGGCCCGGGCAGTCGGCCTGGAGGGGGGCGTGATGGGCGTTGATGTGCAGCCCCAGATGTTGGCGCGGATGCAAATGCGGATGAAGAAGTTTCGAATTCCCAACGTGACTGCCGTGCGTGGGACCCAGAAGAGTCCCCGATTGAAGCCGGGTTCGATCGACCTGGCGATCATGGTCGACGTGTACCACGAGTTCGAGTTTCCTTTCGAGATGATCAGGGAAATCGCCAAGACACTGAAACCTGGTGGACGGATAGCGTTCGTGGAATACCGCATGGAAGACCCCAAGGTGCCGATTTTGCTGGTGCACAAGATGACCGAGAAGCAGGTCAAGAAAGAGATCAGCCAGAAGGAATTCGGGTTGGTCTTCAAGGAGACAATCGGGGTCCTGCCGCGGCAACACATCGTGATATTCGAAAAGCCGACCGGTAAGAAGAAGGCTGCCGGCAAGACGTCCGCTGCTGAAAAAGCCAGCCGGAGATGAACGATCCGGTCGAGGGGTTCGACTGGAACAATCGCGGCACGTTCCTGCGAGCGGGAATCGTCGTCGAGTTGCTCGTGTTGCTGGTGGGCCTGGGATTGGGGTGGCTGTCCGGGATCAATCCGTGGCGGTTGTGTCATCTCACTCCGGCAGCCCTGGCCTGGGGGTTGGCGGCGACCGGGCCGCTGGTGTTGGCCTTTGGCGTGACCTACAGCGTTCAATGGCCCCCCTTGCGGAGGATCCGTGAGTTGCTGCTGGAGATGCTGGGCCGCCCGATGGTCGCGTGCCGCTGGTACGACCTGGCGGTGCTGGCGGTTTTGGCGGGGGTTTGTGAGGAGGGGCTGTTTCGCGGTGTGATTCAGCCGTGGATGGCCGGTGGCGATGCGGCGTATCCGCTGACGACCGGGTTTGGAGTGGCGTTGATCGGCAGCAACCTGCTGTTTGCCCTGCTGCACCCTGTGACCCGAACCTACGCGATCCTGGTTGGCCTGGTTGGCGTTTACCTGGGAGTGGTTGGCCTGGTCGATCCGTTGCCGGTGGGCACGAGGCAGGCCGGACAGGCCAACCTGGTCGTTCCGATTGTTGCTCACGCGGTCTACGATTTTCTTGCCTTCCTGGTGATCGCCCGTGAAAGCCGGCGACGGATGCAGTCCGGGTCGGTCGTCACCGGGATTGTCGAGTCCGACTGAACGACTACAATCCGCCACCGCCATCCGGGATGCCGGGATCGGGGTGTGGTTACCGGGGCGACCAGGGCGAGGACCAGGGCGAGGACCAGGGCGAGGACCAGGGCGAGGACCAGGGCGAGGCAGTGATGGCCAGCGACGAAAGGACACATGGGCCGCTGGCGTCGGCTCTGAGGTGGTGGGGCAGCCTCGTCGTGTCGTTTCCCCGGTTGACCGTGCTGTTGAGCGGGGTTCTGGCGGTTGCGGGTGTGCTGGTGACCGGGTTCCAGTTGGAATTCCAGACCAGTCGTTCGGACCTGATTGATCCTGCTGCTCCGTTTCATCGTCGGTGGCTCGATTACGTCCAGGCATTCCCCGACACGTCGGACCTGGTGGTGGTCGTTTTCGGTCGTGATCGTGTGTCGGTGGAAGTCACACTGGAACGGCTTGGTCGCCGGGTGGTCGAACACGACGATGTGTTCCGCAGCGTGCTGTACCGGGTGCCCGGTGGCGAGGGGGCGAGGTATTTCACCACCGCCGATGGTCGAACGGGGTTCCTGAGGACTGCTCCGGTGGTGTCCGACGACGCCGGATTCGAGGGGGCGGCCCTGGCGATCCGACGGATGCGTGCAGTGATCAGCGAGGTGGAGGCCGAGGGCCGCACGGGGGAGGCCGGAGATGTCGAGATCGGTTTGACCGGTATCCCGGTTCTGGAGAGCGACGAGATGGTGCGGTCTCAGCGTGACATGATGTGGGCGTCGTTGCTGGCGGCCGTTGGTGTGGCCGTGTTGATGGGGGTGGGGTTTGGTGGTGCGAGATTGCCCCTGGTGATCCTGTTGGGCCTGGGCTTGTCACTGGCGTATTCGTTTGCCGGAACCGCTCTGACCATCGGCCATCTCAATATTCTCTCGGTGTCGTTTGCCGTCGTGTTGATCGGACTGGGAGTCGATTTTTCGATTCATTTCCTGGCGAGATACGTGCAAACGCGGCAGGGTGAGGCCGGATTGGTCGAGGCGTTGAACGGCTCGGTCGCCGAGGTGGGCCCGGGAATCGTGACCGCTGCGGTGACCACGGCCCTGGCCTTCGGATGCGCCTCGTTGACGGAATTTCGCGGGGTGGCCGAACTGGGTTGGATTGCCGGCGGGGGGATCGTGGTTTGCGCGATGGTCACCCTGACGGTGATTCCGGCCCTCGTGCGCCTGACCGATGCACGATTGATGCCGGTGGAGTTCACCGTGGGGCTGTTGGGAGAACGCTGGCGGCATCGAGTTGCGGAATCTCCCGGCCCGGTCCTGATCGTGTCGGTGCTGGTCGTGGCGTTGGCCGGATCATCGCTGGTCGAATGGCGAGATGGTCGATGGGAGTGGCTGGTCCGCTACGACGACAACCTGCTGAATCTCCAGGCCGATGATCTCGAGTCGGTCAGGGTACAAGCACGGGTGGCGAATGACCCTGACGGTGGCGCGTTGTTTGCCGTGTCGTTGTGCGAGTCCCTGGAGCAGGCCGAGCAAGTGGCGGTTCGGATGGAGGCATTGCCGACGGTTGGTCGGGCCACTCATCTCGGCCGGTTTCTGCCCGGCGCCGATTCTCAGACTCTCCTGGACCGGCTTCCCGCACCGTTGGTGTCTCGCTACCACAGCCGGCAGGGTGACTGGCTCGTGCAGGTCGTGCCCCGGAAATCCTTGTGGGACCAGGAACCGTTGGAGCAGTTTGTCACGGAGGTTCGCGGGATCGATCCCGAAGCGACCGGGACGCCGTTGCAGAACTTTGAAGCGGGCCGTCAGATCAAGCGGAGCTACCAGGTTGCGGCGGTGGTGGCCATTGGAGCCATCATCGTTGTACTGCTGTCGGTGTCTCTGGGACTGTTGAAGGCCCTGGCCATGCTGGCCGTCGGTGGGTTGGTGGTGGGTTTTTCGATCGAAGCGGCATGGCGAGAACAACTCGGAAATCACCCGGAGTTGTGGGCGGCTGCGTTTGTTGTCACCACCTCGGCCGCGGCACTGATTCTGGATCCGCGTGCTGTTCGCGACACGTTCTTCGCGTTGTTGCCACCACTGGTTGGTGGCCTGGTGATGCTGGGAGGCATGCAGTGGCTGGAGGTGCCATTGAATCCAGCCAACCTGATCGTGTTGCCCTTGGTGCTGGGAATTGGGGTGGATGACGGGGTGCACGTGCTGCACGATTTCCGTTCGCGATCAGGACGCTACGTGATGTCGCCCTCGACGATTCACGGGGTGTTGTTGACGTCGCTGACCTCGATGGTCGGTTTTGGCACCCTGATGATTGCCTCGCACCGTGGCCTTTCCAGCCTGGGGTTGGTGTTGCTACTGGGCGTGGGCAGTTGCCTGTTGGTGGCGTTGGTGCCGCTGCCGGCCGTGCTGAATCTCGTGTCGAGGTCCGTGCGATCCCGGGGGCATGACGTGAATGGCTAGTCCGGAAACGGGTCGCCGTGGCCTGATTCTGAGAAATTCGGCTTCACGCATGCTGCCGCCCGGGTATTCTTTGTGGAACTTGTCGGGCAAGGAGGCTGCGAGCGAGGATGGATGGAGCAGAACTGGAGCCGAGGGCCGATGCGGCTTCCGAGTGGGTGAGGGGGTTGTACTCCTGGCTTGAGACGGTGTTGCCGGGAGAACGTTTCGGAGTATGGACGGCCAAGTTGGTCGTCGTGCTGGTCACTGTCGCCGTGGCCTGGCTGGCCTATGCTGTCAGCCGGCGGCTGTTGCTGGCGGTGATTGGCAGGATGGCCGCGCGGACCCGGACCCAGTGGGACGATCGTTTGATTGCCCGGGGGTTCTTCGACCGGATGTCACGGCTGGTTCCGGCGGTGATCATTTTCCTGGCGGCTCCGCTGTTTGCCGACCCGTTTCTGTCGAGCCTGGCCCTGGACGAGGTGTTGAAGCGACTGGCGACTGCCTGGCTGGTTGTGGTGGCCTTGAGGTCGCTCGGTGCGCTGCTCAATGCCGCCGTCGATATCTACGACTCGATCGATCGCAAGAAGGCCAACCCGATCAGTGGGTTCGTGGGTGGTCTGAAGCTGGTGTTGTGGATCGTGGGGCTGATCCTGTGCATTGCCGCGATCACCGGACGAGATCCCTCGGGGTTGGTCGCCGGCATTGGCGCGTTGACCGCGGTGCTGTTGCTGGTCTTCAAGGACTCGATCCTTGGACTGGTGGCCAGTATCCAGATATTCGTCAACGACCTGGTTCGAGTGGGTGACTGGATCGAGATGTCCGCCTACGGTGTCGACGGTGATGTGATCGCGGTGTCTTTGACAACGATCAAGGTCCAGAACTGGGATCGCACGATCGCGACGATTCCGTCCTACAGCGTGATCTCCGAGTCATTCAAGAACTGGCGGGGGATGCAGGATTCCGACGGCCGCCGGATCAAGCGGTCGATCGGTATCGACATGAATTCGATTCACTTTTGTACGCCCGAGCAGATCGAGCGGTTTGGTCGTTTCTCGCTGCTGGAGGATTACATCGCCGCGAAGCAGCAGGAGGTCACCCAGTACAACCAGTTGCACGGCATTGACACCTCGGAGGTGATCAATGGTCGACGCCTGACCAACCTGGGCACATTTCGGGCCTACCTGACCGAGTACCTGCGTCGGCACTCGGGCATCAACAACGACATGACATTGATGGTCCGGCAGTTGGCGCCGTCGGCCGAGGGTTTGCCGATCGAGATCTACGTGTTCAGTCTCGACAAGGACTGGGTGGCGTACGAGGCGTTGCAGGCGGATGTGTTTGATCACCTGCTGAGCGTGGTGGGTGAATTCGACCTGAGGGTGTTCCAGCGGCCAACGGGACCGGACATGGCGGGGATGGGCTCTCAGCGGATCCAGCCGCCGCCCAGCACCCGGTCTCCATCGTAGAACACGACCGCCTGCCCGGGAGCAACTCCGAACTGGGGTTCGTCAAAAGTCACCCGCACCCGGTCGTCACCGGTCCTCTCGACCGCGGCAGCGGCGGCCTCGTGCCGGTACCGGATCTGCGCCTGGCACCGCAATGGTTGGATGCTGGTGTCGCCGGCCCCGTCGACGAGCCAGTTGAGCCGATCGGCCTCCAGCCAGTCCCGGGCCAACTCCTGTCGTTTGCCCACCACGACACGGTGTGATTCGGGTTCAATCGCCACCACGTAACGAGGTTCTCCAAAGGCAATCCCCAGCCCACGTCTCTGTCCGACCGTGAATCGCTCGTATCCGTCGTGTTTTCCGAGGACTGTTCCGGCCGTATCGACCACCTCCCCGGCCGTGTCGAATTCTCCCCGGTGTCGTTTCAGGAAGCCGGCGTAGTCGTTGTCGGGAACAAAGCAGATTTCCTGGCTGTCGGGCTTGTCGAAGATTCGCAGGCCGGCTCGTTGGGCGGTCTCGCGGATTTCCGACTTGGTGGCATCCCCGACCGGAAACAGAACGTGTTTGAGCAATTCGGGATCGATTCCGAACAGGACATACGACTGGTCCTTGCCGCTGTCGAGGCCACGAACCAGTGCTGGTCGATCGGATCCCGGAGTTGGCAGGAGTTGTGCGTAGTGCCCCGAGGCGATGTGGGTGGCTTCGACCTGTCGAGCGAATTCCCACAGCCGGCCGAATTTCAGCCAGTTGTTGCACATCACGCAGGGATTGGGGGTCCGGCCCGAGAGGTACTCGTCGGCGAAGTAGTCCTTTATACGGCCAAAGGCGTCCTGGAAGTTCAGGGCGTGGAAGGGGATTCCGAGTGAATCGGCGACCCGTCGGGCATCGGCGGCGTCGGAGGCGCTGCAGCAGCCCTGGCGATGTTCGGGTTGATTGCCGACGACGGGCAACTCGCAGGCGGCTTCCGAGTGGACTCCGGAGCGCATGAACAGGCCGATCACCTCGTGACCCTGTTGCTGCAACAACCAGGCGGCGGCTGAACTGTCGACACCGCCACTCATCGCCAGGACGACTCGTGTTCCCATGTCCCGATTCTAGGTGCGTTCCGGGTGTGTCGCCAAGGTGTGCGATGAGGTTATGGGAGGGAGTTTTGCGAGCGAGTCGTGGCGGCTGCGGGGCTGGGGGGCGCGATCAATCCGGTGACCTGGAGCGATTCGACCAGCGCGCGTGCCACGGGACCAGCTTTCCGTCCTCCGCTTCCGGCGTGCTCCAGGACGACAACAAAGGCAACGCGTGGTCGACGGGCCGGTACGTATCCGGCAAACCAGGCGTGGTCCTCGAGGTCCCCGCCGACCTCGGCGGTTCCGGTCTTGCCGGCGATGGCGATCCCGGGCAACCGCACGCGCTTGTAACCGGTTCCCCGGGGATCCTCGACGACCCGTTGAAGCCCCGCACGAACGGTGTCCAGCACGCGTTTGGAGAGTCCAGGGATCGGCGTGGTTCTCGGTTCAGCGCGGGTGGCCAGGGCCTCCGGGTCCGGGCCCAGGTCCGAGACGACGTGTGGAGTCACCAGCGATCCGCCATTGGCGATTGCCGCCATCATCCGGACCACCTGGAGCGGCGTTGCCGTGACCGGTCCCTGTCCGATGGCCAGTTGCATGGTCTCGGACACGAGTGGTTTTGTCGGCGGACTGGGCAGGCGTCCGGCAGACTCGCCGGGCAGATCGATGCCGGTGGGGACGCCGAAACCGAAATTGGCAGCCCAGCGGTGCAGGCTGTTGTGACCGGTTGATCCGGATCGGGCCAGTCGACGGGCTGCGTCGAAGAAGTAGACGTTGCAACTGCGGCACAGCGCGTCGCCCATGTCGGTCCGACCGTGTCCAATTCCGAATCGGCTGAACACGTAGCAGCGATGATGCGAGGGCGTGTCCAGAAATCCTCGGCACGAGATGCTGTGGCCCGGTGGCAGGATGCCACTTTGCAGCAGGGCGGTGGCCGAGACCGATTTGAAGACAGATCCGGGCGGCAGGGCCATGCCGGTCACGCGGCAAAAAAGTGGCCTGCTGGGGTTGTCCACTATGGACTTCCAGGTGTCAGCATCAGGAGCGAGGATGAGATTGGGGTCGAACCGGGGAGCCGATGCGGCAGCCCGGATGGCCCCGGTGTGCAGGTCTATTACGACGATCGCACCACCGGAGGATCCTGTCGAGGTGGCCTGGTCGAGCAGTGTCTCGGCCCGCCGCTGCAACGGAAGTGAAAGAGTCAACTGGATGTCCCGTCCCCGTCGTGGAGGTCGCAGGATCCGCGTCGAGACCACTTCGCCATGTCGATTGGTGACGATCCGCCGCAGGCCGGGTTGGCCCCGCAGTACGGGGTCGTAACTTTTCTCGACACCACTGGCACCGACCCATTCTCGTTCGGGGACGATACCCCGATCACGAGGCTGCTGGCGTCGGTTGCCGACGACATGAGCGGCCAGGCTGCCGTGGGTGTAAACCCGGCGGGTGCTGACTCGTACGACGACTCCCGGGAATCTTTCGGGGTGTTCCTGGATCGTACCTGCGGCCTCCAGCGAGACGTCCTGTAGCAGCCTGTGGTACTCGAGTTCCTCGGTCACCACGACGGGCTCACGCTCTTCACGCCGTGGTGGCGATGTCAGGGCCCTCTTGATTGTCTGTACCAGCGAGGTCGGCGAGCCCGACGTCGAACGGGAACCTGGTGCTGCGGTGTTTCGGTTCTGTTCGACCGTCTTGACGATTCGTTCAACTCGGTGTTGTACCGTTCCGGCGGCCTCTTCCAGTTGGATTTTGTCGACGTGGCACAGGGTTGCCAGGTCCTGCAACAAGTTTTTCCGACGGAGGAGAACGCTCTGCCTCGCCGAGGCGACTCGTGTCGCGTCACGCCTTTCACGTGGTTTCAATCGGGACAGGACCTGGCCTCTCAACCAGGAGGGATCTGGTGGAGTCTCGATCCAGCGGTAGTGCACCAGGACGCTGAATCGCTGTTGGTCGTGCGCCAGGACGGTGCCGTCATCTGTCAGGATCCTGCCCCCGTGAGTCGGGATGGGTTGCGTTGTGACGGTGACGGGCGATGACCGTGGTGCCCACTTGTCACCGTCCTGGTTCATGATCGATGCTGTTCGCCAACCGATGGGAATCAAGGGAAGGACCATTGCCAGGCCCAGCAGTGTCAATCGCACGCCCGGTTGCCGATCCCACCGGGATCCCCGTGGTTCGGATCGTGACAACAGATCGGTGGTGGGACGATTGAGCATGACGAGTCGGAGAGCTCAACTGGAGAGCGGGGCGGGTAGCAGCAGGCGACCGAGAGATCTCTGGAGCGCATGAATTGCCAGCAGCGAGATCCACACCACCGCCGAGTTGGCCACCGCATCCCCGAGAGAGTTGGCCAGGACCGTGGGCAGCGTGCTCGCGATCCAGTTTGCCACGGGGTCGACGGTGCCGATGCGGACAAGTGTTGAAACCGATTCGATTCCGGTGGTCAGCAGCAGCGTGGCGAGCGTGACCGTGGTGATTGAACGGACGGGGCGATTGGTCCAGGCGGTTGGGAGCAGGCACACTGCGACGGTGGCCAGGGCCAGGTCGAGTCCCAGTGGACCGTTGCTTCGCAGGCAGTCGCTGGTGAATCCCAGGACCGCCGCCCAGACCACGACCGCGGTCCCCTCACAACCGCCCACCGCCAGCGCCAGCACGATCCAGAGTGGCCGGATTGCCAGGCCGCCGATGTCCAGTGACGGCATGATTGACGTTTCGAAGACCAACGCGGCATAGGCCAATCCGAACAGCACCAGGTGACGGAAAATTGCCAGAGGATTCACTGTGCCAGGACCCCCGGTGATTGGGTCGGATTGCGATTGAATCGTCGGGTCAGGACCTCGACCTGCTTGAGTTCATTGAGATCGACGGCCGGCCGGACACGGATCTCCCAGTGCGGTGCGTCGCCTGGCAGTCGGGCCTGCACGACCGTGCCGTAGACCATGGGCCAGTCATCGGGTTGATCGCGACCGTCGGTGAAGACCGTGTCACCGATTGCGACTGCGGCAGTGGCTGGAACCAGGGTCAGTCGGCAGAAGCCATCCCCGGTGCCCTCGAGCATGCCACGGGTCGAGTAGACGGGCCGATCCTGGCCGACCCGGGCCAGCCGGGCGAGACCGCGGAACCGCGTGTCGGTCACCGGTTGCAGTGTTGAAGTCCAACGTCCGACTCGAGAAATGCGGCCCACAACACGTCGACCGGAGTAGGCGGGCTGTCCCTGGGCGAGTTCCGAGTCGATTCCCAGATCGAGAGTGCCGTGCCCAGGTTCGACGACCAGGCTGTCCGGGGCCAAGCCCTGTCCCCGGTCGAGAATCCGCCCTGCCAGCCATTCCTGGATCGTCTCCCGACCCAGGACCCGGACCGCAACCAGGTCGGTGGTGACCAGGGGAGGGTGCACCAGGGGGGGGACGGGTGCTGCCGTCGCGTTGGACGACGTGGCCACGCTGGCGAGTTTCATGTTGGCCAGTCGCAGTCTCTGGATTTCCAGCCGTGCTGCCTCGAGTTTTCCTTGCTCACCGGTTGGGGACGTCGAGTGATTGGCAAACGGTCGCCAGGACGCCAGTTTTTCGGTGAGATCGCAAATGGCCTGCTGCCCGGGATGAGCCAGGTCAACGACGCAACTGCGGATCGCGTTGTCGAGGCGGTCGGGCAACGCTGCCAGGGCCAGGGCGATCACCAGGCAGACTGTCGGCGGTTTCCAGTGTGTTCTTGGCTTCACCACCGAGACCTCGGTTGTGCCACCAGTCGGTTGCCCGGGTGGTGTGTGGAGTGTTTACAGGTCGCTGTCGCCGTCCTCGAGTGCGTCTCGCCATTGCGAGAGGTGTTCCAGGCAGATCGCGGTGCCCCGCGCGACGGTTGTGAGGGGATCCTCAACAACCCGCACCGGGACGCCGAGATGTTCATTCATCAGCCGGTCGATTCCGCGGAGCATGGCACCGCCACCGGTCAGGACCAGCCCGGTGTCGACGATGTCGGCTGCCAGTTCAGGCTGGCATTGTTCGATCACTCCACGAATGGCACCGAGAATTGTCGCGAGTGGTTCCCGGAGAGCCTCACGGATTTCTTCACTGGTGACCACGGCCTTGCGGGGAACACCGCTGATCGTGTCGACTCCACGGACCTCCGCGGTCCGTTCGCCATCCAGGGGAAAGGCGCTGCCCGCTTCGATCTTGATCGCCTCGGCTGCCTGTGTGCCGATTCTTAGCGAGAAGTGCTGTTTCATGTACTCGACAATCGCCTCGTCCAACTCGTCGCCTCCGATGCGAATCGAGCGGCTGACGACGGTTTGTGCGAGGCTGAGAATGGCGATCTCGGTTGTTCCCCCACCGATGTCACAGACCATGCTGGCCATTGGTTCGGAGATCGGCAGCCCGGCACCAATGCCGGCCGCCTTGGATTCGTCAATCAGGTAAACCCGGCCGGCGCCGGCGCGTTCGGCGCTGTTGAAGACCGCGCGTTTTTCAACCGGGGTGATGCCACCGGGGACCGCGATCACGACCCGTGGTTTGAGCAGTCGGTGTCGGCTGGACTTGTTGATGAAGTACTCGAGCATCGCCTCGCACAACTCGAAATCGGTGATCACGCCGTCGGCCAGCGGTCGGACGGCCGTGATCGATTCCGGTGTCCGACCGAGCATCTGCTTGGCCAGTTTGCCCACCGCAGTGCCCCGGCCGAGAACGCGCCGGGTTCCCTTCTCGAGGGCCACCACGCTGGGTTCGTTCACGACGACCCCCTCGTCCTGGATGGCCACGAGAGTGTTGGCGGTACCCAGGTCGATGGCCAGGTCGGGACAGATCCACTGGCGCAGGCGGTGCAGCATGTCTCCGGGGATGAGTGCGGGAGGTGGGCGGGGACGAAAAACGACCGCGTAGACGGGGGTTTGTAGTTCTGTAGCGAGTTTGCTGCAAGGTGCAGTTTCGGGGGGAGATCCGACTGCGATTCGACTCGCCGGCTGCTTAGAATCGACAATCATGAATCCTGAAGCCAACACGTCTCCAGTCACGGCCATCGTCACCGGTTCGGCAGTCCGGATTGGTCGTGCCCTGGCCGAGGAATTGGGCCGTCGCGGTTGGCAGGTGGTCGTGCATTACCGGAATTCGCGGGTCGAGGCGGAGGAGACGGTTGAGGCGATTGCTGCCGCTGGCGGCCGCGCGATTGCCGTGGCCGCGGATCTCATGGATCCTGCCCGTGCAGCTGACACCTTGTTCGAGGCGGCCGAGAATCGATTGGGACCGGTCACGCTGTTGATCAACAATGCGGCCGTGTTTTCCGGTGGTGGGTTGGGTGAAACCGATGCAACAACCTGGCAAGAGCTCTTCGTGGTGAACCTGGAAGCGCCCACGGTCCTGTGTGAACGGTTCGTGTCAGGGTTGGGTGAGACCGGGACCGGACAGATCATCAACCTGGCTGATTGGCGAGGCTTGCAGTTGGACCCACTGCGTTTGGCGTATTCGTTGACCAAGCAGGGTGTGGTGGGTTTGACACGATCGCTGGCCGAATCGTTGGCGCCGAGGGTGCGGGTCAACGCGGTGGCGCCCGGGCCGGTGTTGCCCCCACCGTCCTCGGATGACGGAGACCTTGCCGCCGCCGCTGCCACATCACCCCTGGGACTCACCGGGAGTCCTGCTGACGTGGTGGCCGCCGTGGGCTACCTGCTGGACGCCCCACTGGTCACCGGCGACGTGTTGTCGGTGGCAGGGGGATCACAACTGCACGCCAGCCGGACACTCGATCGGTAGTGCCACGGTCGATTCTCCTGGCAGAATTCGCGAGAATTCGATTTGAACGCAACCAGTGTCGCAGTGTCCAAGGGCCTGGCGACCGACCATTCTCCAAAGACTGAGACCAATCTGATGACCGACCGTATTGAGATTCATGACCTCATGGTCCGGGCTATTGTTGGGATCAACGACGACGAGCGAGTGAATCGCCAGGACGTTGTGATCAACCTGACGATCTGGTCGGACCTCCACGAATCGGGGCGGACCGACGACATCGATGACACGATCAATTACCGGACGTTGACCAAGCTGATCATTGCACTGGTCGAAGAGTCAAGCTTCTACCTGGTCGAGAAAATGGCCACGGAGATCGTTTCGTTGAGTTTCGAGTTTTCCGAGGCGATTGAACGAATCCGGGTGTCGGTGGAGAAGCCCGGGGCGATCCGGTTCGCCCGGTCGGTTGGTGTCACGATCGACCGGACCCGGGATGACCAGGTCGCGTGACCCGGCCGGAACAGGCCCCACCGGTTTCTCGCCTGCGGTCACATCAACGTGTCATTGGCTAAGACGTTGAAACAGACGCAGCAACTGGATCAGGTCGTCGTTCTCGGTCTTCTTTTCGATTCGAAGATCCCACGCGGACGTCCAGGTGACCGTTTTTGGTCGGAATCCTATGGCGACCATGCGGCGATGGAAGTCCGGCAGGTGGGCGGCCCCGTAAAAGACGCCCAGGCGTCGTTTGCCCTTCTTGAGTTGTTCCTGCAGGACCCTCATGGCAGCGGCGTTGCGATCCTGGATCAGCAGTTGGTCCAGGGTCTTGCCGACACCCGTGCCCGGACCCAGGTCGGCCATCTGTTCAGCCATCATGCGTTTCATCTTCACCGGTCCGTTGGGATCCAGAAGCATCGTGACGATGTCGACCTCTTCGGCTTGTCCCCTGGCGCCCTTCTTGCGGGCCTTGGCGTCGGCCACTCTCTGTTGTCGGATCATGTCGGCCAGGACACCCAGTGTGATCGTCAGGGCATTGTCTCCCCGCTTCTTCATCGCCGCGGCCATTTCGTCGGGTGATAGATCGGCGTGGACGAAGTTCTTCTTGGAATAGTCGATCAACTCGAGTTGATGGTCGAGTTTCAGTGTGGATTTCATGGCATTCTGCAGGAAACCGGCAGGATTGTTTGAGGCGGCCTTGGCCCCCTTGGGAGGTCGGACGCCCTTGTCGGCGACCAGTTCATACAGCAGTGCGTCGTATTGTTCGAATTGCTTGTTGAGCGCGTCGTAGTAGGCTCGTTCGCCGACGTGGACAGCCCCGATCATGTCCACGGTGACCAGTTGCTTGCGACGTTTGCCGGCGACTTTGCCAGCCCGCTTCACGTAACGAACCGTGGCGGTTTCCATTCTCAGCGGCTCGCCAGTCTTCTCATCGCGGACGATCCGGATGAACCTGGGAATCTTCTCCGGGGTGGATTTCGTCTTGGCCACAGCCTTCTTGGCCTTACCGGCCGGTTGCTCGGCTTGTTGAGCAACCAATGGAGACGTCCAGATGGCAACGGCCAGGCAGGCCAGCCCGGCCACGGCCCGGTGGGACGGTGTCCAAACAGGATGGTGGAGCCGCGGGAGGTTCATGGTCATGGTTGGATTCTCTGGTTGACCGACTGAGCACACACCGTTGTGCATCGGTTCAGTTCAACCGTTGGACTCGAGATTCGCAAGATCGTGCCTGTTATTCGCCGGCAATTCGAGAATATTGAGCGATGACTCAACATCGTGATGGCAGAGGGGGAAATCGTCGAACGGCACGAAAAAACGGCGAGCCCTCTCTTCCGGATCGAACCCGGAAGAGAGAAGAGTGGAGAGGAAAAACGGGGGTTCGTTGCCTCTCGACTCGGCTCGCCGATGGACCCAGGAGCAACCTCCTGGTCAGTTCAGTTTCACGATCTTTGTTGCCTCGTTTCTGCCGTTGTAGTCGACCTCGACCCGATCGCCTTCGCGAATATCGTCAAAGGTGAGCGGATTGCCATCCAGGTCTTCGATGACCGTGTTGGTCGTGACCTTGACGGTCTGTTCGCGGCCCACCGCGTTCTTGACACGGATTTCCTTCTCCTTCTTGTCCTTGTCGACGATCTCACCGGTGATGTCGCCACCCGTTGGGATCGCTTCCCGGATACCGAGTTCGTCAGCGGAGTAGGCGATGGCTGCTTCGGCCAGTTCTTCCATCGCAGCCAAGTCGGTGGGATTGCCAGCCAGTTGCATTAGCAGGCGACGGACGTCGCGACGTTCACGGGGAACAACCCGGATCCGTGCACGGGCGATGTCCATATACCCTCCCGATGTTTCGCCGGATAGAACGAGTTGGTAATGACCAGGAGCGACGTTGTTGGGAATGTCCAGCAACAATTTGACCCGGCGGACATCATTCATTGGCAGCCTGAGGAATTCGTCGCCCAGATGCACACGGACGTTGTTGCCGGGATCGAATAGCCATGCGTCCAGTTGAACCGGAGTGGGACAACCTCCGCAATTGATGACTCCGGCAACCATCGATGCCTGGCTGCCTGCGTGAACTTGTTGTGGAGATTGGAGGATTGCCACCTGGACACACTGGTGGGCTTCGACGATTGAGACATTCCAACCCAAGCCAATGCTGCCAACGACGAGCAACGCGCGCAGGGTGAGTGTAGACATTGAGGACTCTCCAGAAACGGATCGGTGGAAGGGGAAGGAGTCGTTGTGTGAACGATGCGAGGCCCCGGCCGGGGTGGTCTAACCTGCACACCGCAACAACAGACACACAAGAAGCAACGGCCGTGCCAAACCGGATCGTCTTTGGAGGAAAGGACGCAAACCATTTTCTGGCAGTTAGTTAGGCCAGAAAAAACGACTGGGACAAC